>OKWS01000285.1_pt1 | contig 14267 bp, 9 predicted proteins | sample 1607061 | NCBI WGS metagenome assembly OKWS01 (sample SAMN07501040, study PRJEB24779) | human gut metagenome | isolation source: stool | host: human infant | place: USA: Pittsburgh, PA | reverse complement strand
TACGTAGTAATTGCCAATCTACTGGTGTAAAAATCAATGAAGTGAAACTTTCTTCATCTTTGGTATATTTTACAACGAGATCGTATTGATTTTTTTCAACTTCTTCACGAATAGCATCCGCTTCATTGCTGCTCCATACAATGTGAGATTCAAACTCAATTTCTGGATCTGCATATTTATCTAAATAAAATTGTACGGCTTGACGTTGTTGCTCAATGGCTGTTTCATGCATTTGACTACGTTCTTCCGAGGAAAGAAGCGCAGACATTTCATAAGATAGGTCATAGACACTCAACAGAGTGGTGATTTTTACTTTTGTTTCATTTTGTTGTTCTTTAACAAGACGAACAGCACGAGCGAGCGCATATTGTTTTTCATTATCAGGGTTAAGTACAACAAGAATATTATTAAATTTCATAAAGCCTCCAAGATATGAGATATCAATAGGATAGAAAAGATTTTAAGTGATGACAAGAACCGATTGTAAAAAAAGTGATCTCGTGCAAGTTTTTCTGTTTCAAATACTAAAAAAGCGTGAATATTCACGCTTTTTATCTATTCAGCTAACTGGATTTTAGTTTTATGTACACCAGTTAAATCAATTAAGGCATTTATATCATTAATAGTAATGTATTTACCTTGAACAGAGAGTACACCCAATTTTTGGAAACGTCCAAGTAAACGGCTGATGGTTTCAACAGTTAAACCGAGATAGTTACCGATATCACTACGGGTCATGGTTAAACGGAATTCTTTCGCAGAGAAACCGCGAGCGGAGTAACGTTTTGATAGATTGTGAATAAATGCCGCTAAACGTTCTTCAGCGTTCATTTTAGACAGTAATAAAATCATTTCTTGATCACTTTTGATTTCACTACTCATTAAACGCATAATTTGCTGACGAAGCTTAGGCATTTTTCCAGATAAGTCATCTAAGATATCAAATGGAATTTCACACACCATGGCGGTTTCCAAAGCTTGTGCAAAACTTGGATGTTGCATATTAGTAATCGCATCAAAGCCCACTAAATCGCCAGGCAAGTGGAAAGAGGTAATTTGTTCTTCGCCCGCTTCACTAATGGTATAAGTTTTAATGGTACCGGAACGAATCGCATAAATAGAATTAAGCGTGTCGCCCGCTTTAAAAAGGACTTGAGATTTTTGTATAGGCTTTTTACGCTCGATGATGTTATCAAGCTGATCGAGCTCATGTTCGTTCAATGTGAAAGGAATACAAAGTTGACTAATGCTGCAATCCTGGCAGTGAATCGCACAACCACCAGATTGAACTCTGCGCCCTGATTTGGTTTCTGAAACGAAATTCTTCATTAGTTCCTCAAATCGATAAATATAGTGTAAAATTGATCTAACGCAATTATTCTACCACTAAATAGTCAATTTAAGAAGTTATCTACGAGTAAATAGGTATGGCAGCAGAAAAATTAACCAAAAAACGTTTAATGCAAATTATTATCATGTTGATTATTTTGGTCAGTGCATTTGTTTGGCGATATATATTGCAATAAGTGCGGTCAAATTTTTGTTTATTTTTAGATATAAAAAAGAGCCACAATTTTGTGACTCTTTGTTTTAAAGTTTAAGTCAGATTACCATTCGTAACCGACACCTGCACCAACAGTAAATTGACCGCGAGTATCTGCAGCACCATTTACGTTGGTTGACCAATGACCGTTATCAGAGTTACGAGATGCTTTAATTGCAATTGCACTTTCACCGCGGTGATGAGCTACGCCGGTTGATACCATGCTCTTGCCATCTTTACGTGCAGATGGAGCAGAAGCGATTGCTGCAACGCCTGCGATACCTGCGCGAGATTTACGGTCAACATCATGAACTTTCTTATTTAAAGTATTAATTGCTTTAGTATTGTTAGCGATGTTTTGAGTGTTTGTAGCAATATTTTTAGTATTGTTAGCCACATCATTTTTCACTTTATTTAATTGTGAAACATTAACCGCATCGTTATCATTTTCACCATTTGCAACGTTGATAACTTTTTTGTTACCTGCATTAATTCCATTTTGATCAATTTTGATATTGGAATTATTGATGGTATAAGAATTTGCTTTGATGTCTTTAGTTGTACTAACCGTATAAGTTTTAACTTGTTTAGCATCATCGTAAACTTCTTTTACATCAATGTTATCACCAGCTTTTACTTTTACATCACCTGTGCGAACTCGGATGTTCTCGATACGTTTTTTATTTTCACCAACTTGCTCGGCGACCATATAAAGTTGAGAACCGTTGATTGCATCAGTAGAAGTAGCAGAAATCTCACCTGCACCTACGTTAATAATTTGGCGTGTATGTGGCGTAATGGTTACTGTACGACCTGGAGTTGAGTGATCTGGTGGCGTGTAAGTTTCAGTTTTGTCTGAACCAACAGAAACAACAGCTACAGGCGTGTTACCTGCAAAACCACTGTATGTAATACCGTTAACTGTTGCAGTATTTTCTTGTGTTGCTGAACGAGTAATAGTGCCAGAGCCTAAGGCAACAGAGTTATCATCTTTTGCATAAGAGTCTTTCGATAAGGCTACGCTTTTTTCGCCTTTAGCATTAGCTGAATCGCCTAGTGCAGTAGACCATTTACCTGTAGATGTTGCTGATGCACCAATAGCAACAGCAGAGCCACCTGTAACAGTTGAATCGTTACCAATCGCTACAGCTGAATCGCCAGAGGCTACAGAACCAGTACCTACAGCCAATGAGCTTGTACCACTAGCATTCGCTTGTGAACCATAAGCATTACTATTTTGACCACTTGCTTTTGCTGCTTGACCAATTGCAACAGTTTCGTTTGCTAATGCACTAGCAGCAGTACCAATTGCAGTTGCATTAGCTGAGCTTGCAGTTGCACCGAAGCCAATTACAGTTGCATTTGAAGTTGATGTGTCTGTAATTTTATTATCATTACCAGCAACAAAAACGTTTTTGCCAACGACTTCATTATTTAAACCAAATACGCTTGCTTTATTTGTGTTTTTATCCACAACAACATCTTTTTCTGGAGTGCCGATTGCACGCTGAGCACCTACTTTATTATGTGCACCATATCCAAGAGAATGATCGGCATAAACTTTGTTATTATCACCAACACTTTGGGTAAAATGACCATATGCATCATTCCCATCACCAATCGCATTTGCTTGTTCACCTTTTACCACATTTTGATTACCGATGGCAGAACTTGAACCCTGGCTTTCTTCAGCTTCAGCAGCAGAAATAGAATAGATTTGGTTTTGCTGACCAATAGCTGTATGTCCAGGACCTTTAACGTTAGTTGCTTCTGGTGTCTTGTTTGCATTAACAGCATCTTGTGTCGTGATATTCAGAATGTTTCCATCAGCAGCATTCGCTACAGCAACATTCACCCCAATAATTAATGCCGTGATAGCATTAAATTTAAAATTTTTCATAATGTCCTCGCTTGAGTTTCTTCTTTAATTACATAAATGTAATAAAAGAATTTCATTAGAGCAGTGTAAATATACATAAATACTTATAGGTAGCACTGGAGAATGAATCAACTATATGATTTTTAATATCTTATTTTCAGATGTTGCAAACCTTATATTTCTCCATTCAGGAAACGATTGCGTACCTGGTAAAGATTATAGATAGTTTTTTTGTCTAAGAAAGTAAATAAGTATGGTTATTTTGTAAAGAATTGTAAGGTTATGTAAATTTTGTTTAATTATTGTTCAGTTATTAAAGTTAAATATTAAAAAATATATTCCTGATTCAAGATGAGAATATTTTAAAACAAAAAAGTGCGGTCAATTATAAGAAGATTTTCAAGATTGAGAAAAAATCCTGTATAATCTCAAAAATTTTTTGTTCAATTTTAAGCTTTTGTAACCGAATGATCGAAACCTCACAAACTATTCCTGAACTCGTCTCATGGGCGAAAGAGCGGGAATTTTCGTTAAATCTGCCGACAGAGCGCTTAGTGTTTTTATTGGCTATTGCCATCTATAACAATGAACGTTTAGACGGTGAGATGTTAGAAGCTGATTTAGTGGATATTTTCCGCCACACAGCCAATGCCTTTGACCAATCAACGGACGCGATTGCCACCCGTGCCAATAATGCTATCAATGAATTGGTGAAACAGCGTTTTCTTAATCGTTTCAGCAGTGAATTTACTGAAGGACTTTCCATTTATCGTCTCACCCCACTAGGTGTAGGCGTATCAGATTATTATATTCGTCAGCGTGAATTTTCTGCATTGCGTCTTTCTGTACAGCTCTCTATTGTGGCTGATGAAATTCAGCGTGCATCCGATGCAGCAGAAGAAGGTGCAACAAAAGGGGAGAGTGAGCACTTTTGGCGTCGGAATGTTTTTGCTCCGTTAAAATATTCTGTGGCAGAAATTTTCGATAGTATTGATTTATCACAACGTGTGATGGATGAAAATCAGCAAAGCATTAAAGAAGAAATTGCGAATTTACTTACCAAAGATTGGCAGGCAGCAATTTCTAGCTGTGAACGTTTATTAGATGAAACCTCAGGCAATTTACGTGAGTTACAAGACACCTTAAATGCAGCAGGTGATAAGTTACAGGCACAATTATTACGTATTCAAGATTGTGTGATAGGCCATGATGAGCTCTACTTTATTGAACAATTAATTACTGATTTGCAATCCAAGCTAGACCGTATTATTAGCTGGGGGCAACAAGCCATCGATTTATGGATTGGTTATGACCGTCACGTGCATAAATTTATCCGTACCGCCATTGATATGGATAAAAATCGTGTATTCTCACAACGCTTGCGTAATTCTATCCACAGCTATTTCGATCATCCTTGGTTCTTGTGGACAGCTCAAGCGGAACGTTTGGTCGATCTGCGAGATGAAGAAATGGTATTACGTGAAGATGATGCATTGGGTGAATTACCTGAAGAGTTGCAATATGAATCTTTGGCCGATTTACATGATCAAATCGTCGAGCATATGCAAGGCTTATTAATTCAATACCGTGAAAATAATTGTCCAATTGATTTAAGTTTAGTCTTAAAAGAACAATTAGAAGCTTATCCACTTTCCCGTCATTTTGATGTGGCACGTATTATTGTGGATCAAGCAGTGCGTTTAGGTATGGCAAATGATGATTTAGCCGGTATTTATCCGCAATGGCAGGAAATTAACGATTACGGCGCAGAAGTGCAAGCACATGTGATTGATAAATATTAATTTCGTGGCTTACCCAAAAATGAATTCATAAAATGAGAAATTAACCATGACAGATATTCAAGATGTAATTTCCCCGAAATTGGCAAATGCCATTGCAAACCCTATTTTCCCGACAGTGGACAGCTTATTGCGCTCAGGTCGCCATATCAGCACCGATCAATTAGATAATCATGCTTTTTTAATGGATTTCCAAAATGAGTTGGATGGCTTTTATCGCCGTTACAACGTGGAATTAATTCGTGCACCAGAAGGCTTTTTCTATTTACGTCCGAAAGCGACGACGTTAATTGCCCGTTCAGTGCTTTCTGAATTAGAGATGTTGGTAGGAAAAGTGCTTTGCTATTTGTATTTAAGCCCAGAACGTTTGGCACAGCAAGGTATCTTCAGTACGCAAGAAGTCTATGATGAATTACTGAATTTAGCAGACGAGGGCAAATTATTGAAAGCCGTCAATCAACGCTCTAGTGGTTCGGATTTAGATAAGCAAAAATTATCTGAAAAAGTACGCGCGGCGATCGGTCGTTTACGCCGTTTAGGCATGATTCATACCGTAGGTGAACAGCATAGCGGTAAATTACGATTTCAGAATCAGTTTTCCGTTTTGGGGCTGAAGTACGTTCTGGCGATGATCCATTAGAAGCGCAAGCTCGCTTAATTCGTGATGGGGAAGCAGCCACACCGCAATCTCTCGAATTGGAAAAACAAGCAAAAGCAGCAAGTCATGCTGATGGCCTTGATGATGAAGAAAGTGCGGTCGAAATTGATGAAGAATTTGATGATGCAGGAGAACAAGAATAATGTCTGATGTATTAGAACTTGAAAACGAAATCTATCAAGACGAACCTGAGCAATCAACCGAACAGGTTGAAGAAGAATTTATTGCTCCTGTATTAAACCAACATAATGGGGTAGAACGAGGTAAATTCCGTTCACTAACCTTAATTAACTGGAATGGTTTCTTTGCCCGTACCTTTGATTTGGATGAATTGGTAACCACACTTTCGGGTGGTAATGGTGCTGGTAAATCTACAACCATGGCGGGTTTTGTCACTGCATTAATTCCAGACTTAACCTTATTGCATTTCCGTAATACCACAGAAGCAGGCTCAACAGGCGGCTCTCGTGATAAAGGCTTACACGGTAAATTACGTCCAGGTGTGTGTTATGCAGTATTGGATACCATCAATTCCCGTCACCAACGAATTCTCGTAGGTGTGCGTCTGCAACAAATCGCAGGTCGTGATAAGAAAGTCGATTTAAAAACGTTCTCGATTCAAGGTGTAGAATTATCCTTAAATCCGACCGCACTTTTCACCGAAACAGTCGGTGAGCGTCAAGCACGTGTACTCAATTTAAATGAATTAAAAGACAAAATTGAAAATCTTGGTGCGCAATTTAAGCAATATCATTCCATCACCGATTATCACGGCATGATGTTTGATTTGGGTATTATTCCAAAACGCTTACGTAGTGCCTCTGATCGTAGCAAATTCTATAAATTAATCGAAGCGTCTTTATACGGCGGTATTTCCAGTGCTATTACTCGTTCTTTACGTGATTACTTATTGCCGGAAAACCTTGGTGTGCGCAAAGCCTTCCAAGATATGGAAAGTGCGTTACGTGAAAACCGCATGACCCTTGAAGCAATTAAAGTCACCCAATCTGACCGTGATTTATTCAAACATTTAATCACTGAAACCACTAATTATGTGGCATCAGATTATATGCGTAATGCCAATGAACGTCGTGGCAATATCGAAGCGGCTTTAGGTTTCCGTCGTGATTGGTATAAAGCAAAAGCTGAGCAAGAATTATCACAACATCGCTTAATTGACTTAAGCCGTGAAGCTGCAGAATTGGCAGAAAATGAACGTACTTTAGAAGTAGATCACCAAAGTGCGGCAGACCACTTGAACTTGGTATTAAATGCGTTACGTCATCAAGAAAAAGTATCGCGCTATCAAGAAGATGTGGCTGAGCTTACAGAAAAATTAGAAGAACAAAAAATGGTTGTGGAAACCGCAACCGAACAGCTTGAAGAAAGCCAAGCACAATTTGAGCAAACGGAACTTGAAATTGACCAAGTGCGTGCGCAACTTGCGGATTATCAACAAGCATTAGATGCACAACAAACTCGTGCATTGCAATATCAACAAGCGATTGCCGCGCTTGAAAAAGCGAAAACCTTATGTGGTTTAGCGGATTTAAGCGTGAAAAATGCGGAAGATTACCAAGCGGAATTTGCTGCCCATGCAGAAAGTCTGACCGAGCAAGTGCTTGAGTTAGAGCATAAGATGTCAATTTCTGAAGCAGCCAAATCGCAATTTGATAAAGCCTATCAGTTAGTGTGCAAAATTGCTGGTGATATGCCACGTTCAAGTGCTTGGGAAAGCGCTAAAGAATTATTGCGTGAATATCCAACACAAAAAATTCAAGCACAACAAACCCCACAATTACGCGCAAAATTACATGAGTTAGAGCAGCGCTATGCTCAACAACAAAGTGCGGTTAAATTATTGGCTGATTTTAATCAACGAGCTGATTTATCTTTAGAAACTGCTGATGAACTCGAAGCATACCACGCTGAACAAGAAGAACTCATTGAAAGTTTGAATGAAGAACTTGCTGAGCAAGTAGAAAACCGTTCAACCTTGCGTCAAAAACGTGAAAGTTTGACCGCACTTTACGAAGAAAATGCTCGTAAAGCACCGGCTTGGTTAACTGCTCAAGCGGCTTTAGAACGCTTACAAGAGCAAAGTGGTGAAACCTTCGAGCATAGCCAAGATGTGATGCATTTTATGCAATCACAATTGGTGAAAGAACGTGAGCTGACTATTCAACGTGACAATTTAGAGAAACAACGTCAACAATTAGATGAGCAAATTTCTCGTTTAAGCCAACCAGATGGTTCAGAAGATGCTCGCTTGAATGTGCTTGCAGAACGTTTTGGTGGTGTATTGCTTTCTGAATTGTATGATGATGTTCCAATTGAAGATGCACCTTATTTCTCAGCACTTTATGGTCCAGCTCGTCATGCTATTGTTGTGCGTAATCTCAACACGGTACGCGAACAATTAGCCAATTTAGAAGATTGTCCAGACGATTTATATTTAATCGAAGGTGACCCAAATGCCTTTGATGACAGCGTGCTTTCAGCTCAAGAGCTTGAAATGGGCGTTGTGGTGCAAGTGTCTGATCGTGAATTGCGTTATTCAAAATTCCCGCAAATTCCATTATTCGGTCGTGCTGCTCGTGAAAAATATTTAGAAGAATTACAAGCTAAACGTGATGAAATTGCGGAAGAATATGCACAAATCGCCTTTGATGTACAAAAATGTCAACGTTTACACGAACACTTTAGTCAATTTGTTGGCTTACATTTAGCCCTTGCGTTCCAACCAAACCCAGAAGAGGTGATGGCGGAAATCAATCAAGAACGCAATGAAATTGATCGTGAGCTTAATCAATTCTCAAGCACCGAACAACAAATTCGCATTAAATTGGATAATGCCAAAGAAAAAATGCAATTGTTGAATAAGTTAATGCCACAGCTTAACTTGCTTGCTGATGAAGAATTACTTGATCGCATTGAAGAATGCCGTGAACAATTAGACATTGCTGAGCAATATGAAAGCTTTATTCGTCAACATGGCGTTGCGTTGTCACAATTAGAGCCGATAGCCAATACCTTACAAAGTGATCCAGAAAACTATGAGCGCTTAAAAGCTGATTTAACCCAAGCGGTTGAACGTCAAAAACAAGTACAACAACGTGTATTTGCTTTAGCGGATGTAGTACAACGTAAAAATCACTTTAGCTATGAAGATGCTGGGCAAGCAGAAACATCAGAGCTTAATGAGCAACTTCGTCAACGTTTGGAACAATTGCAGTCACAACGTGATGCTCAACGTGAACAATTACGTCAAAAACAAAGCCAATTTGCACAATACAATCAAGTATTTATCCAATTGCAAAGTTCTTATGACAGTAAAAATCAGTTGTTGAAAGAATTAATTGCTGAGATTGGTGAATTGGGCGTGCGTGCTGATGAAGGGGCAGAGGAACGTGCAAGAAATCGTCGTGATGAGTTGTATCAACAACTTTCAACCATCCGTCAACGTCGTTCTTATGTCGAAAAACAGTTAACGCTTATTGAAAGCGAAGCGGAGAACTTAAATAAACGTATTCGTAAAGCGGAACGTGATTATAAAACTCAACGTGAATTAGTTGTGGCAGCGAAAGTTAGCTGGTGCGTGGTTCTGCGTTTATCTCGAAATTCTGATGTGGAAAAACGACTCAATCGTCGTGAGTTGGCTTATTTATCTGCTGATGAGTTACGTTCAATGTCGGATAAAGCATTAGGTGCGTTACGTACAGCTGTGGCTGATAATGAATATCTCCGCGATGCATTGCGTATTTCTGAAGACAGCCGTAAACCGGAAAATAAAGTTCGCTTCTTTATTGCCGTGTATCAACATCTTCGTGAACGTATCCGTCAGGATATTATTAAAACGGATGATCCGATTGATGCAATTGAGCAAATGGAAATTGAGCTTAATCGCTTAACAGAAGAATTGACTGGCCGTGAGAAAAAATTGGCGATCAGTTCTGAAAGTGTGGCGAATATTATGCGTAAAACCATTCAACGTGAACAAAATCGTATTCGCATGTTGAACCAAGGTCTACAAAATATTGCCTTCGGTCAAGTGAAATCTGTACGTTTAGTAGTCAATATTCGCGATACACATGCGATGTTGCTTGATGCGCTGTCAGGTAAACAAGAAGAATATCAAGATTTATTCAGTGATAACCGTATTACATTCTCTGAAGCCATTGCGAAACTTTATCAACGCATTAACCCGCATATTGATATGGGGCAACGCACAGCACAAACTATCGGTGAAGAATTATTAGATTACCGTAATTACCTCGAGTTAGAAGTTGAAGTATTCCGTGGTGCAGATGGTTGGTTACGTGCTGAAAGTGGCGCATTATCAACAGGTGAAGCGATCGGTACGGGTATGTCAATCCTATTAATGGTTGTACAAAGCTGGGAAGAGGAAAGCCGCCGTATTCGCGGTAAAGACATCGTGCCATGTCGTTTACTATTCTTGGATGAAGCTGCACGTTTAGATGGTAAATCCATTTCCACCTTGTTCGAACTTTGTGAACGTTTGGATATGCAATTACTTATCGCAGCACCGGAAAACATTAGCCCTGAAAAAGGGACAACCTATAAACTGGTGCGTAAAATCGCCGGCAACCAAGAACAAGTTCATGTGGTTGGTTTGCGTGGCTTTGGCGCAACAGAGTAGTTTTTTAAAGCGGTCAACGCAATTGGCCGCTTTTTTCATTGTTATTATTATGAGAATTTAGGACGAATTATGCACAACCTTATTTTTGCCATTCTATGTAGTGTCGCGGTATCGGTGTTACTCAAAGTTGCGCGCAAGAAAAATATCATTATCGAACAAGCAATTGCGTTTAACTATATTGTCGCCATTTCATTAAGCTATTTCTTACTCAAACCTGATTTCAAGGGATTAGAATTTACCGAATATCTAGCACAAAGTGATAGCACTCCTATTTTCCTGGCGTTAGGTATTTTATTACCAACCGTATTTATCATTATGTCTAAAGCCGTTGAATTTGCGGGTATCGTGCGTTCAGATGCAGCACAACGCTTATCGTTATTTCTACCGATTGTTGCCTCTTTTATTATTTTCCATGAAACATTAAGTCAGCCTAAAATTGTTGGCATTATTTTAGCATTCATCGGTTTATTCTGTATTTTGAACAAATCGAATGAACAAAGTGCGGTCACTTTTAAAGGTATTTTAGGCTTAATCGGTGTTTGGTTTGGCTATGGCACCATTGATATCTTATTTAAACAAGTGGCCAAAAGCGGGGGAGCATTCCCAACCACATTATTCATCGCTTTCTCATTAGCCGCTTGTGTCATGTTCCTGTATTTATTCCTAAAACGCACTCAATGGACTGTGCCAAGCTTTATTGGTGGAATTATTTTAGGTGTATTGAATTTCTTCAACATCCTGTTTTACATTAAAGCGCACCAAAGCTTCGGACAAAATCCAACTTTAGTTTTTGCGGGAATGAATATTGGTGTTATTTGTTTAGGCACCATCACCGGCGCATTTTTCTTCAAAGAAAAAATCAGCAAAATCAACTGGTTTGGTGTTCTTGTCAGCCTTTCAGCAATTTTCTGTTTATATTATTTAGATAAAATTTTGGCTTAATTATGGCAAACAATTTTAGTTTTTTTATCTACGATTACGAAAGTTTTGGTATCAATCCGGCAAGCGATCGTCCTGCTCAATTTGCTGGTATTCGTACCGATGCAGATTTCAATATCATTGGTGAGCCTATTATGTTGTATTGCAAGCAAACCAATGATTATTTACCCGCTCCGGAAGCCGCAATGGTCACAGGAATCACGCCACAAGAATGTAATGAAAAGGGGATTCCTGAACCTGAATTTGCCGCAAAAATTTTAGCTGAGTTTTCACAACCTAATACTTGTGTGATGGGTTACAACAACATTCGTTATGACGATGAAATGACTCGTTACACCTTTTACCGCAATTTTATTGATCCCTATGAATACAGCTGGAAAAATGGCAATTCTCGTTGGGATTTACTGGATTTGGTCCGGGCTTGCTATGCACTGCGTCCAGAAGGGATAAATTGGGCTTATGACGATGATGGTATGCCAAGCTTTCGCTTAGAAAAACTCACTAAAGCAAATGGTATTGAGCATGAAAATGCCCATGATGCGATGGCGGATGTGTATGCAACCATCGCTATGGCTAAATTAATCAAAGAAAAGCAGCCTAAATTATTTCAATTCTTCTTTAAGCATAGAGGTAAAAAGGAAATTGAGAAACTGATTGATACCGCGGAAATGACACCATTAGTGCACGTTTCGGGCATGCTAGGGAATTATCGTGGCAATTGTACATGGGTGGCACCATTAGCATGGCATCCAACTAATCAAAATGCTGTAATCGTCTGTGATTTATCTGGTGATATTGATAACTTGATCAGCAAAAGTGCGGTTGATTTGCGACAAGATTTATATACCAAGAAAAGCGAGCGAGAAGAAAGGGGAGCTTCATCAGTTCCACTGAAATTGGTTCATATTAATAAATGCCCAATTTTGGCTCCTGCAAAAACGTTACTGCCAGAAAATGCAGCTCGTTTAGGGATAGACAGACAACATTGCTTAGATAATTTAGCAAAATTGCGTCAATCCTTAGATATTCGCGAGAAAGTTATTGAAATCTTCTCAGAAGAACGCGAATTCGAGCCGAGTGATAATGTAGAAACAGAGCTTTATAACGGTTTCTTTAGCAATGCCGATAAAAACAACATGGCTATTTTACGTGATTTACCACCTGAAAAATTAGCTGAGCATGGTTTAGCATTTGAAGATAAACGAATTCCTGAATTGTTATTCCATTATCGTGCAAGACATTTCTACAAAACCCTAAATCGTGCAGAGCAAATCAAATGGCAAAAATATCGCCAACGTAAATTAGAACAAAGTGCGGTTAAATTTGAAGAAAGTTTACAGCAGTTAGCAGAGGAATATTCGGATAATCCAACCAAACTGAATTTACTGCAACAGGTTTATGAATACGGAGCAAAACTGTTATCTTAACCTTATACATATCGTGACATAGTCACACAACTACCATTCATCAAAAACGTAAATCTTAATCCCTGAGATTTACGTTTTTCTTTTTTAAATCTGATGGTATTCACCTCATAAAATAACGCAGAATTCACGTAGCGTTGTCATTATTTGATACATATAAACTTCTTTATTTTTTCCTTACATAACAACTTTAGAGTGCATAAATCATTATTTAATCTTATTGAAAGGTGTTATGGAGCTAGATTCTGCATCGTTTGAGTGGTGTTTGAAACCTGTGCATAACTCTGTGATCTTATTAACACGTAGTCTTCGCTAACCTTGTAATTGATTTCGCATAATGTATATTATGTTAAATTGTATATATAAATATGTCACAAATCAATATAAGTGACTATCCTATTTCATGCATTACTCAAAATAAGGTGATTTTGGGTTTTGGATATAAAAGAAATAAATGGATGTCTTTGAAATGGGATAATTAGAATTAGTATGAAATTTGTAGATAACGCTATGTGAATTCTGAGTACAATTGCGTACATCAATTCTGCAGATTTCATTATTCTTGATCTGATAATGAGAATTTATTTTACATATATCACCTAAATGAGAATAATTAACATTGATTTCTCTTTTGTTATTAGTGACTTATAGAAATAATTTTAAAAAAATACTTGACTATTCTCATTTGTGAGATTAGAATGCACACCGATGACAAGTTAAGCAGTCTTGTTTTTATTTTTAATCTCTACTTAATAAGGAAAGGAGTTGGTTATGCTTAATAAAGCAATCGCAGATAAGTTAAATGAACAAATCAATTTAGAGTTCTACTCTTCTAATGTTTATTTACAAATGAGTTCTTGGTGTAGCAAGCACGGTTATGAAGGTGCTGCAGCATTTTTACTTCGTCATGCTGATGAAGAATTAGAACACATGCAAAAATTATTCAAATATGTGAGTGAAACAAGTGGTATGCCACTTTTAGGTAAAATTGACGCACCTAAGAATGACTACAAATCACTTAAAGAAGTATTTGAAACCACACTTGAACATGAAAAACTCGTTACTTCTAAAATTAATGAATTAGTTGAAGTGACTTTTGCAAACAAAGACTATTCTACTTTTAACTTCTTACAATGGTACGTTGCAGAACAACACGAAGAAGAAAAATTATTCAATAGCATTATTGATAAATTTAACTTGCTGGGTGAAGATGGTCGTTCACTTTACTTTATCGATCGTGATTTAGCAACATTATAATTTTAGAAGGAGAATACAAAATGTTATCAGCAAACGTAATCAAATTATTAAATGATCAAATGAACCTTGAGTTCTACTCTTCAAACCTTTACTTACAAATGAGTGCAT
>OKWS01000281.1_pt1 | contig 14741 bp, 23 predicted proteins | sample 1607061 | NCBI WGS metagenome assembly OKWS01 (sample SAMN07501040, study PRJEB24779) | human gut metagenome | isolation source: stool | host: human infant | place: USA: Pittsburgh, PA | reverse complement strand
GCGTAAGCCCACGTCGTGAGGCCAGCGTTATGAATCCGCAGGGCGAGGTCGCTGTGTTCGTACATGCCGCGACCGTAAACCGGATCGAATCCGCCCACCTTCTCGATGGCGCTGCGGTGGTAGTACAGCATCACGCCGCGCTGCCCGGTATACGCCACATGCTGATCGTCACGGTATAGCACCGAAAGGTCATTCAGCTTATTGCGGCCAGCCAGATCGAGAAACTGATAAGCCAGATGCGGCTCCGGTGATTCGATGTAAGGGAGGTGCCAGTTATCTGCGATGGGCCAGGCGTCATCATCCCACAAGAAAAGATGCTCGCACCCGGCATCCATCAGAGCTGACAGGCTGGCATTCTTCGAAGCAACAATGCCGAGTGATGTTTCATGTCGAAGCAGCTGCACGCCGTTGGTAACTAACGCTGCAGGTTTTGAACCATCATCGACAACAACCAGCAGCGCTCCGGCTGGCAGGTGTTTCATGTGCTGTTCAAGCGCTCTTTTCAATACGTCGGCGCGCTGGTGTGTCGTTATTGCAATCCCAATCCACGATGAAATGGCGCAGGCAGGCGCATACGGAACACCATCAATAGTGACCTGCATATAAACCTCATTGAATAATGTTAAATGAAGCGCTAATTTGAATGCACTTATCTATCTTCAAAAAGTGGTGAATGAAAATGGATCTTGCTCCAGCCAAGAAAGAGTTAAACAGGGCAAAACGATGTATTGAGCGTATGAAAGCGGCAAAATCATATGATGAGTATGATGAGGCATGGAGTGATTTTTTAAGCCGAATTGAAAACATTTTCAGCAGGATTAAAGTTGCCGCTGAACCTCACAAGAAATACCCATCATTCTCATCTAGAGCAAATCATCTTCGTGCTACAGATAGTTTGCTTATCTATCTCAAACAGGCACGTAATTCTGTCCACCATGGAATTGCAGATATTTCCAAGTATGTTTCCGGTGGATTTGGCATAAATCCTGCCATACCAGGAGGCATACTTAATCTTGATTCATTAAGCATTGATGAAAATGGTAATGTTAATATTGTATCCAGTTCACCCATCAGAATTGATGTTATTCCTGGTTCAGTAGAGGCCATTCCATGCAGAAATAGAGGCGTTACCTACAACCCTCCGAACTCACATTTGGGTGAAGACCTGAAAAGTAAAAACCCTATAGATATAGCTGAATTAGGAATTAAATTTTACGAATCATACCTTTTAAGTGCTGAAGAAACGTTTCTTAAAAAATAGATTTCAGCTTAATGCTTTAAATTAGATGCATGGCAGTTCGCCTGCCACGCTTTGTTATGCGCCAGGATGTCTTTCTTCGTCTGGCGGTCCATAACGTCGATGTCGTGATCGGTCAGGTAGATTGGTTTTACCCAGTCACAGGCAGTATCAACTACCACCGGGACGCTTCCACGTGTCACGCAGCTCGCGATCAACATCGTCATCAGGCATGCGGTTAACAGTCTGCTGTACATGGCTGGCCTCTTTCGTTGCTTCTACCCGGCGTTCGGCTACAGCTTCAGTGGCTGCGGCTTTTTCTTCGGTATTTTGCTTCTGAAACTTCGCTTCCGTTTTTGTTGTTCCTGAAGCATGACCAAAGCCGAAAGCAGCAGCTATAGCACCGAGAACAGCAACAGCCAGTCCAATAATCAGTTCCATAGTCATATGGCCACCCGTTCCCTTACCCATCCGTAAACAAACGTCTCATTAGCGCTGCGCTGTTCTGCCAGTTCGAGATAACGCTGACCCTGGCTACAATTCAGGGCCCGAAGCATAACCAGCTCACCCTCTTTTCCTCGCCGGGAAAGATAGCTTTTTAACGCGCTGATAGTTCGCGGACCAATAAAACCATCTGCAATCAGATCGGGATAGAGCGCGCCCTGAATGTTGAACACGTTAAGCCAGCGCTGAAACCATTTGGTCTGAACCGATGGGCCCATGTTAACGCCGGTATCGCACAGTTCTGCGGCGATGGCTGGAGATACCTCAGAAACAAGATCGAAGCGTGGACCTGTCCAGTAGTCAGCAGTCAGGATATCCAGCGCCTGTTGGCGGGTCAGGTTTCGCATATCCCCGGTGAATCCGTGGGCGCGAGCTACCGCTTGTGTGATTCCCCAGTTAGTTGGGCCGCCCTTATCGTCAGGGTGATTAACGTAGCCGCCCTCTTTACCGAGGATGGCATTAAAAATTTCGTCTTTGGTCATGCGAATGCCTCAGGACGTCAATGATTCGTGCTACGTTTCCCCGAGCCCAGAGAACGGCGGCGCATATCAGGACATTCACCAGCACCACGAACCAGTGCGATTCATGGTACAGGCCGAACAGGTAACGGAAAGGGACGCTGGCGTATACCAGCACCGTGAAATAAGCCATCAGCGATATCAGAGGGCGATGTCTCGCCCCGCCGCGCTGGTAGAACATCAGTGCAATAACGATCACAGCAGAGATAATTGCGTTTGCCATCGCACTCGGATCACTTGTTACCATTGCTGGCCCCTCCACCACGTAAACGCGAGAGAATTCCAAACAGGCTACCCAAATCCTGACTGTTGACGAACGTCAGCAGCTTAATAGCAATAGCGGCTACGATTACCGCGCCCAGCGCATCAAGTGGCCTGTCGCTATACCCCGTCCATTTGGAGAAGTAAGAGCCAAGCAGTGGCGCGCCGATAACGCCGAAGATGAATGAGGTGATGAAGTAGCCCACCAGCTTAAGGCGACTGATATTAACCGCCGTAGCGACGTAGAACACCGCACCAGCGAATGCGCCAAACACCACACCGTAATCTATGCCGGTTGCCAGGCCGAACATGCTGGCCCCCATCAGACCACCAGCCGCTACTGTCGTGCCAGAAACAGGATCGGACATCTAGTCCCCCTCTTATTGCCGTGAATCCTCTCAGTGATGAGGGGAATAAAAAAAGCCCGCTTTTGAAGGCGGGCTAATGAGTGACTATTAGTAAGTAAGGTAGGTAGTCGTGAGTCTTGCTAACTGACCTGAGTGAGACAGTATCGGGCTGGTTCACAACGGTTCAGGAGAACCATCAGGCAATTACCTTCAACACACATTTCAAGCGTAGCAGCAGTTTGCAAATTCATAAAAAAAGGCCTGCTTTTTACGGCAGGCTCTCAAGGAATTTGAAACTGTATTGTTGTTGTCATGGTGCCGGGTGCCTCCCGGTGACCTTACTCCATGCCAGTAAAGTCGCGCGCATACCTGCAGGCAGCAGTTGACAGGAACGCCCATTCGCTTAGAAAGGATTCACCAGAGAAATAAGTTACATTCACCCATACTTATCGTCAACGAGTATCAAGAACGGACTGACTATCATCGGCGATGGAGAATATTTATTTCTGATAACCCTGGGTAAATTAAAGGCTGTAGTGCCGGGTGCCTCCCGGTGAATTGTTGCATAACCAACAACAACTCGCTTTTGTCAGCCAGCAATAGCTTTGCTTGTTGCCTAGTCATGTAGCCCCGCCGCACAGGGGGATTCACCACAAAATGAATATAAATCTGAGCGGCAACAATTTCAAATCCCCCTCCCACAGAAAGGCTCTCGGTTGAATCGCACCGAGCATGGCGCGAAGAATTGCGACCATAAAAAAACCCCGCCGGCTGGCGAGGTTTCGAATGTTATGTGTCAGTGCGTAGTGACAACTCATAGCAGAATACTATACATTTTGCGTACGCGTTAGTTTTTTAAAGTATGCTCGCCTAAACTCTAACCTTAAGGAAAAGCGATGAACTTCTCAAAACAAAAGCAAGCCAACCTAACCCGCAAGGTTACGGTTAGGGCATTTAAAGTAAACTCAAATAATAACAACAACTTATATAAGCAGATCGCAGCTAGTAAAAGTTTAGCTGCGGGCACCATCATTCAATATTCAGCTACCAAGCACATCAAATGCAAAGAACTCAAAACTATAAATAATACACATTTTATTCACTTTACTTCATACAACCCTAATGAGCAGGTCTCAGTCTCACCTATCAATCCTAAAGATAAAGATCTTTTTCCAGTCAAAAACCATGACAACCTGCATGCTTTCTACATGATTAAAGGGAACAAAATAGCATCACTAATGTTAATATCGACTAATTGGCCAGAGGTTAAGACCAGCAAATTATTTGGTCATTTTAAGATAGACATTATTCCAACATGCATCCTCCGCCAGGATACAGTTGCGAAATTGCAATCAGACGGATTAAAAGCGGTCCATGTAAATCTGGAAGTAATGAGCTCTGATTTTAATAAACAACCTGGCTTTTTAAAATCATTAATCCAAAATGAACCAGCTGTAAAACAGACAGGAATTTCAGGTCATCTAACTATTGATCATAAAGGAAATCCACAACTCGCTAAATCTATTGAAAATAATCCAACCCCTTGGATAAGTGATTTAGATAGTGACTTTTACTTTGAAACAAAAAAAAGCGAAAAAATAACCAGTGACAGCTTAAGGCTTACACAGGTATACTACACTATCCCCTATGGGGCAAAGTCGATCCTGTCAAAATATGCGGAAGAAATTTTAAGCGATTTTGTAAAAAACGAGTTTTAATGAGATTTCTAAGAGGCTTGAGATAATGAGAAACCTTGATATAAATGCAATTGCTATCACAGCGTTAAACATGCTCGCCTCTTTATTTTTTTCTTATTTCTTTACTGAAACTCTTACTAATAACACTGACGCACTCAACTTGGTTGCCAATATATTCTCAATATTGACTGGTTTTTTATTGTTAGTCATCACACTGTCAGGCGATAATTCTTCCGTTTCACTTGGACTAACTGAAGTTGAGCGCACATATCAAACAAATAGATTCTTAATTAGATTCAATAGATATTACAGTTTGTTTTTGTTGTATCTTTTAACATTAGCACTAATTTTCATATATTACTTACTCTCAAAAGATAAAAGCCACACAGGTTTGGCTTTATCATTATCAATAAGCGTGATAACCCATGCAATATCATTCTTAACTTGCTTCTCATTTATTCAGTCTACGTTCATACCTTTGAAATTGAAAAAGCTTTACACAGAGAAGAAAGAACTTAATGATAAATCAGGCAGCTAGTGCTGCCTGATACTCAGCTTAACATACAAATGCAGCCATCAATAAACCCCATTGCAGTTTGTAGTTCTTTCCTAATAGTACCATCGGAGACTTTTCTTTTTTTCGCAATTGCTCTCAATGAGATTCCGATAACGAAATGAGCAATCAGAAGTTCACATTCATTAGGTTTGAATTTTTTCAACCTCGCAACGCATCCATCAATCATGATCCCCTCATCATCGTTACACTGAGGCCGTGATTTCTTACCGTGCGGCAGGAGCCCTTTGAATCCAGCGGCAATTGGCTGCCAGTCCACTCCGTTGTGATCTGAGGCAGCCCAGGCACCCCAACGATCCATAACCTCGTACATATCACGCATTGCGGTTTCTCTTTCCTGTTCTTTGTCGCTAATATGCATGCCCTGCGGGCTGAAATGTTTAAGAGCTGCTTTCAGTTTCATGCGCTTGCCCCCGCTGTTTTAATGGTTTTAATAGTGTGCATTGCTGGATTGCCTATCTTTTGCGTATCGTCTGGTTTGAGTTTTCTGCTGTGGCGCCGAACGCTGCTTTGCTAACTCCTGGTCAATTGGCAGGAAGTGCCCGTTATAGAATCGACGGTAAATCGTGCCTAGTTCACCGTTGCGCTGTTTGGTCACGTTAATTTCCGCGATCCCTTTCGCTGGAGACTCAGGGTTATAAACTTCGTCGCGGTAAAGCATCATGATCAGATCAGCATCTGCCTCGATCTCACCCGAGTTTTTGAGGTCTGAGTTCATCGGTCGCTTATTGGGCCGCGACTCAACGCCACGAGAAAGCTGGCTCAGGGCAAGCACCGGCGTTTTATTAGATTTAGCCAGACGCTTGAGTCCTTTTGACACCTCACCGACGGCAAGGTCATATCGTGCAGTGCTTTCAATTTTGATGAGTGCCAGGTAATCCACAACCACCAGCGCTATTTCCGGATGCGCCAGTTGTAGGCGGGTAGCTATCTGTTGAATCTGATCTACTGTCAGATCGGTGGAATCAACCATCCAGATACTGCGGCCTGTCAGGCGCTCTACACCGTTTGTAAGTCTGGCCCAGTCCTCATCTTCAAAATCAGCAGCCTTTTTCAGGCGCGAAACTGACATGCCGCCGGCAGCAGATACCATTCGCTCTCCGATCTGGATATTTGGCATTTCCATGCTGAAGAACAGCACACCACGGCCCTGCTCAGAAACTTTGTCGATGATATCCAGCGCCAATTCAGTTTTACCCATCGACGGACGCGCAGCGATAAACACCAGGTCTGTTGGTTCAATACCGCCAGTCTTTGCATCAAGCTCTTCAATACCCGTCATGAGGCTTCTGGCTTCTTCGAGCCCGCGGTTGCGTGCATCTACCCGATCCACTACAGCAGGAAGAATGTCGTCGATATGAACTGGCTGAACGGTCTTTTCTTCGAGAGAAATTGCGGCAATGCTGTTCTGTGCAGCCCTGAATGCCGATAAAGCCGCATCACCATTGTGAGCACTCCGGAGATCAGCCAGCGCCCTTTCAATCACAGCTTCGGCATCACGAACAGCTGCATTACGCTCCAGCGTGGCAACGTAGGACACAAGCGCCGACTTGGCCCATGCGATACGGCTCGAGTCCATAATGATTGCGCTGTGCTTTGGCATGTTTTCGCAGAGCAGTACAGGGTCAATAACGCCAGCTCCACGCGCCTGACGGCAGATCCCAGTATATATTTCCCGATACTGCGGTACCGAGAAAGCTGTGGCTGGCACCCTGGAAAGAATATCCAGTACCTCAGGGTCGGCTCCACGCAGAAAAATTGCGCCGATCACCGCACCTTCCAGATCTTCATTTTTCCAGACAGGAGTCATGCTACAACTCCTGACGCGATGGCACGGAAACTTCCCCAGCCAAATGCCAGACGGTTGCGGCCACCATCGGTAACCCGATCCACAATTCTCTCGCCAATCGTTTCTTTCAACTGGTCGAATGTAAGATTGCTGATCAGGATTGTTGGCAAAATGCTTTCGTACCTGGCATTGATAATTTCCTGAAGGATGGTCATTTCAGTCGGACTGCCGAACTGAACACCAACTTCGTCGATAATGAGAAGATCCAGTGAAGCAAAGCGTTCAATGACGTCTTCCTCGTTCATTTCGGCATTGTGGCGCCATGTGCTTTTTACCGCTCGGGTGAGGCGCATGACATCGGTGATTTCCACATTCGCAAGGTGATCGCGGATGATGCTCTTTACCATAGCCACTGCCAGGTGGTTTTTGCCGGTGCCGCAATTGCCAGTCATAACAAGCCCGGTACCGGCATTAAGTCGCTCAGGCCAGCTGCTGGCATAACGCTGACAAGCCGCGAGATTTTTGGCGGCATCCTGATTGATGGTCTGGTAGTTATCGAATTCACATGCTTCGAACCGTCGTGCAATCCCGGCATTGTCTATCAGGTCGGCTACTCGCAATGTACGCAGACTGGATTCAATGCCAGCGAGTTCCGCTTTCACACACTCCGGGCACTGGGAGTATTTAACGTTTTCAACTCCACGATATGCTTTTCCAGTGAGGGAAATGCGCTGATAGTTGCCATGTTTTTCACAGTTGGCGGCGTGGACGTCGCCTGACTCCCAGCTCCCCCACTGCCACGGTTTTTTATGTTCAACAGCAAACGCCAGTTCTTCACGAAGCCCTTCGCGCTTTGCCACCAGAGCTTCCCTTTCTTCGCGTTGTTTAATACTCAGCATTGTGATTTCTCCTGCTTACCAGTTGCAGTCTGATTGGCCATAGTCTTGTTCACTAAACCCAGAAACCGGCAGCCCACCAGGTCTACCGCTTACCGCACCAGATGGCGCCTGCCATGGCTCTTCGAAATGCCGATCGGGTCCAAAGAACGTCGCCGCCTGTTTCACGTACTGCGTTCCGGCGCTACCTGTAGCACGGACATAACCTGCATAACGGTTTACACCAGTCAGCATTGCCTCAGTGTTAACACCGTCTTTGATTCGAGCTTTCCAGGCTTTCCAGGCGGCAGCTTTAGAATTACCGCCAGCACGTTTAGGGTATGCCTGCCATGCCTTCTCGAACTCGTTGGAATAGTTCTCTTTGGAAGAGCGATTTTCAGAATGGTTATCAGATGAACCGTTATATTTATGTTCTATGACTGATTCATTGACTGGTTCAAAAGAGTGACTGATTCTGGGTGCAGCTCCTGCACTACCACCTAGTGAATCTCCTGCACTACGGGGTGAATCTGCTGCACCAGGTAGTGAACGATTTGCACTACCCCCTAGTGAATCTCCTGCACTACTGAAATCAAGCCGATATACATTACTTGAGTTACCTTTTGGACCTCGGCGAAGTTCTTTTTTTACCAGGCCGCATTCACATAAAGCATCAATGTGAATCATCACAGATCGCTTACTGATTTCGCACTGATCGGCGATATGTTGATAGCTTGGCCAGCACTCGCCATGGTCACTAGCGTTATCTGCAAGCTTCAGTAGCACGAGCTTACGCAGTGGATTTCCCACCTTGACCTTCATTGCTTTAACCATCAGTTCCATGCTCATGCGACACCCGCCAACTCATTTTCGTTACTGAATTCAGCCACCAGTAAAGGTTCGCTGACGCAATAATGCCGTGACATGTCACACCTCATTGCCCGGGTGCGGGAAAAGAGTCGGCAAATCAGGACGCAGTTCATGAGGCTTAACAACTCCATTAACTGCGTTTGAGACTGCCACTGCATGGACAGGAGAAACTTTCTTGATCCCCCTGACCCACTTCCAGACCGCTCCTTGCGTAACGCCAACCTTTTTAGCAAGCGAACTTTGCCCACCAGCAACGTACACGGCTTTCGCCATTGGGGATTCAAAAACCTCATCAGTCATAACAAAGCCCTTAGTATTAATATTAAAGATATAAAATAATACAAAAGGAATAATTAATCAAGTATTATCCGCTTGCCATGGTTAATCCTGTGGTATTAAATATGCACAGAAATCGGAGATACTTAGATGAACACACTTGCAGAAAGACTAAGGCTGGCGATGGCTCATGCCGGGGCTACTCAAAGTCAATTAGCGCATAGGGTTGGGGTAAGCCAGGGGGCCATACAAAAACTAACCTCAGGAAAAGCTCAGTCCAGCGGAAAAATCGTGGATATAGCCAAAGCGTTGGATGTAGATCCAATATGGTTAAGCACTGGTGAAGGCACCATGGGGCCCGCAAAAACTCCAGAACAAAGGATGTTTGGTATAGATCCATGGGATAAGCAAACGCCGCTTGAGGATGATGAGGTAGAGGTGCCTTACTTAAAGGATATCGAGTTCGCATGTGGAGATGGCAGCGCTCTTAATGATGATTACAATGGCAAAAAACTTAGGTTTTCCAAAGCAACATTGCGAAAGGTGGGAGCTAATAGTGATGGTGATGGCGTTCTATGCTTTGCTGCACACGGGAATAGCATGGAGCCAGTGATCGCTGATGGCTCAACTGTTGCCATAAACTGCCATGACAAGCGTATCGTGGATGGTAAAATTTACGGCATCAACCAAGGTGGATGGAAAAGGTTAAAAATCCTCTACAGATCTGGGCCAGATAAGGTAACAATCAGAAGCTACAACTCTGATGAATACCCTGACGAAGAAGTAGACATGGATAGTCTTGAGGTTTTAGGAAGGCTGTTTTGGGTATCAACAATCTTCTGATCTGCTACCAAAAAAGCACCAAGCCGACCATAGTGTCGGCTTTTTTATTACTAAAATAATCTTCAATAACAAATACATAAGAAATCTATTATTCTTTTTGTATTAATACCATTGACCTCCAATTAATACTTAAGTATTCTCATTTCATCGGCAAACAACGGAGCCAATGAGATGAATACAAACTCCCAACCAAACCCAGCGAGCCAGGCATTTGATATCCACGCCAAGCTTAAAGCAGCAAATTCACACTGGATTTATTTACGAGCTGCACAGCCTCATCAGAATGATTTTGATTACGAATTTAACACAACTTTTATTGATGGTTTGGAATTCGCTATCTACGAACGTGTAGATAATTATTTTGTTCTGGTTGATTTCTTCAAGTCTTATGAAGAAGCATGTGATGATGCTAAAAAAATCATAGATGACCATCCTGATATTAAAAAAATGTTTTCTGTTAGCTAACTAACCAATTAATTAACCAACTCAATTAATCAAAATTAACACCTTTTAGGGTGGGGAAAAACTCACCCTGAGGAAATGAAAATGAAAAATTCCGTCGCAGTTAATCAGCCAGTTAAAACGCCTCAAATGCTGTTCGGATCTGACAACATCAATGACTTTGGCAACCGCGTACAAAGCTGCCGGATGGAAGGTGATTCAATGCAGCCGACCATCGAACCATGTGAGGTTGTGGCTTTCGTTGATTGCGGTGGACGTGCGCTTACCTCTGGCATTTATGTTTACACAATGGATGCTTTTGGTCGCCCATGTCTTTTCATTAAGAGAATTGAGCCATTAGCTGATGGCTCATTAAAAATCATTTCTGATAACCATCATTACGAAACTTTCACCCTTAATACCGATGAACAGAAAGAAATCAAAATTCACGGTCGGGTGGTGGCTTCTTTGGCTGTGAGTCGCTTCGTATGACTTTCATCATTGATAAATCGGCATATAGAACAGCATGCCTTTATGCGGCCTGCGGTTACGAGGTAATCGCTCGTCTTTATCTTAAAAAAGCATATGGTCGGTAATTATGAGCTTATTAAAAAGGCAAGACATTCAGGTTGTGAACATCAAAGCCGAGCAACTGGCTGGTTTATCGCAAACATTATTTGAATATCACGACAAACTGGACCATTTCCAACTTAAAACTATTTGCTCTCTTGTTTATGACATTGCTGGCGAAATTCATGATTGGACCGAAAAAGAAGAGGAAATAGTTATGGGTTTGGAGGAGGAAAAGCGCAATGGATAAATTAATCGAGACATATCGACGCCGAATTTTAAAGGCAGCTTTATTACGCCACCAGCGAAAAACGGGCAGTAACTGCCTTGTTATTAAGCTCAATAAAGGCGGCATTAACACGGTCGAATTAACAGAGATTTTACTTGATGGATTATTACGAAAATTCGAAAGGCTTGCGTTCAGTGAGTACGGAAATGTCGATGGTGTAAAAGCCATCAGGGGAATTTACAGCGGCGCTGTTGATGTAAATGGCAGCGGTGAATTCCTTACGGATAGCGGAAAGGAGTTAATCGACGAGCTCATTTCTGAGCTGGTCGAGTTCGTCAAAAAACAAAAAGTGGAGGCTCCGAAAACGGAGGGTCATGAAATGGGGGGATCTGATGGCACTTACAGCGATACGAATTCCTGAGTGGGTTCACCTCAAAGCAGCACACGTTTTAAGCCAGTTCAGAACAAGGCGCATTCACCCCTGCCGTATGCACGGCTCCGGTAATTTGAGCCTCAAGGTTAATCACCGATGGCGGCTGCTGTCCCGCGATGGCGGCAAGAACTGGGAAGTCATGAGTCACGAACGATACAGCAAAGTTAAGGACCGGAAATGAACGATAAGCGCACCGTAAGCATGATTGACCTGGCATTACAGAAACACGATACGCCAGTTGGCCCACTGTTCGTGGCAGTACGCCACGGTCGTATCAAAAAATGCTTCACGCGAGATACGGCGATCCGCTATCTGGCTTTCTTCATGACCACCGAGGCTTTTGAGCGTTCAGGTTTTGCGCAGCGTCACCCGCGGGTGCGTATTGATCGCGATGACAGGGAGGTATGGCGAGACGGGGAAACAAAGGCTGAGTATCTGGCCGCCCACCAGCGTTGTATTCGCCGTCTGCGTCGCATCCTGGCGCGTAAGCGAGAAATGGAGAAGTGGCGTAAGAAATGGGACGCGATGCATGACCGGTTCATTAAAGAGGTCGATGCACTTCAAGCCATCAAGCCTAAAGGAGTGTATTGATGATTGCTTCAGCCTTTACTCCGGAGCCGACATCAACAGGCATCCGTTTTGGTAACCGCGTCATTGGTTATTCCGTCGCTGTTCGCCAACTCGACAATGGCATCTATGACAAACGAATTCCGGATGGATTAGATCTGCTGGCTTGCGTGATGGAAGCGATTGAAAGCGGCTGGTTTACCCCGGGCATCGAGAAAGAAATCATCATTTGGCGCTGGATGCTTGTTGCCGTCTTCATTACCGAGGAGCAGGCAAAGAACGGCACGGTTGAGGTTGCCAACGATTCTGGAGGGTTTGACACCGCAGTTATCTACTCAGGACAACTCGGTTCAATCAGTGTTTATCCCGCGCCAGAGCGGTTCGCACTCGCAAGCCATGTGGAAGGGTTAGCCATTGAGAAATACGGTCAGGAAATCGGCCAGCAGATGGCGCTGCGCATGTACCGGGACATGTTAGATACGGACGCTGAGAACGGGCTTCGACTCTCAAAAATGGGCCGGGAGGGTTTCAATCTCCTGCATGACAGCTTCATTGAACAGATTCAGAAAGAAGGTATGCCAGACATGCCGGTAATGCACTGAGGGAGGGGTTAAGAATGCACAAATTCTTCGTGGAGACAGACAACCTGAACACTATCAGCGATTGCCTGCAGCAGCTTGTTAACGCAGAAGAAGCGCAGCTCAGTATTGAAGAGCAACTGGCGAAATCGAACAGCAGCAGTGAATGGAGTACATGGCGCAAAAAGGCAGAGAACGCTCTGCGGCTGATCAAAGGGAAGCGTCGCATCATCACAGCCCGTCTGGCAGTCCTGCGTCATGAGGAAAAAGAACGCAACATAGATCTGCACCAGCAGCACAACGACTTCCTGGTTCAGGCTCTGCGCGAAATTGTAACGCCCTCCTCTTTTGCGCGTTGCGTGCGTCTGGCTAAAGAGAAAATGGAGGAGATCCATGCAAACCAGTGCTGAAATCGTTCTTCTGGTGCCGAATGACTGGGTTAGCGAAAAGGTTCTGATTGCGGTTACCGGGCTCAAGCCCGGAACCATCACCCGCGCCAGAAAAGAATCCTGGATGCTGGGCCGCGAGTACCTGCACATTTCACCAGATGGTAATCCCAAGCCTTCGAGCGAATGCATGTACAACAGGAAAGCCGTTGATCAGTGGATCGAGGCGCAGAAAAAAAATCAACCAGGTGCGAAGACAGCATGAAAAGCAGTACACTCGTCCACGCTCCTGGACGTCAGGAGGGATCAATGGCTAATGCATCATACCCGACAGGCGTCGAAAACCACGGCGGTTCGCTCCGCATCTGGTTTCTGTATAAAGGTAAACGTGTCAGGGAAAACCTCGGTGTCCCTGACACTGCAAAAAATCGCAAGATAGCTGGTGAGCTGCGTTCTTCGGTTTGTTTTGCGATAAGGATGGGGAATTTTAACTATGCAGAAAAATTCCCAAACTCACCGAACCTTGCCCGGTTCGGTCAGGATAGAAAGGAAATTACTGTGCTGGAGCTTACCGAAAGATGGTCAGAGCTGAAGAGAATGGAGATCAGCTCTAATACCATGAGTAGGTACGAATCCATCATAAAAAACATGCTTCCGCGCATCGGCGAAAATAAAATGGTTTCTGCGGTTACCACTGAAGATTTGCTGTATGTCAGGAAGGAGTTGCTGACGGGCTTCCATGTAATGAAGAAGGATCACCGGACACAGGTAAAAGGCCGGAAATCGTCCACGGTGAATAATTACATGATGCTGATGGCCGAGATCTTCCAGTTTGCAGCTGATAACGGCTACGCAAAGGAAAACCCGTTTAGCGGAATTAACCGTCTCAGGAAGGCAAAAGACGAACCAGATCCACTCACTACAGACGAGTTCATCAGGTTCATTCAGGCATGCGGCCACCAGCAGATGCGAAATCTCTGGACCGTCGCCGTTTATACCGGAATGAGGCATGGGGAATTATGTGGTCTTGCATGGGAAGACATCGATCTCACCGCGGGAACCATTACGGTTAAGCGCAACCTTACCCAAACGTATGAGTTCACCCTGCCAAAAACCGAGGCAGGCACTGACAGGGTGATTTATCTCATACAACCAGCTATTGATGCCCTGAGGAATCAGGCCCAGTTGACACGCCTAGGCCGGCAGTTTGAGGTTGAAGTGAAGCTGCGGGAGTACGGACAATCTGTCATTCAACCCTGCACTTTCGTGTTCAGCCCTCAATGCGTCAAACGTGGACCTCGCACAGGATATCACTACGCGGTTAATTCGATTAATAAAATTTGGGCCCCGATAATCAAGCGAGCCGGTATTCGTTACCGCAACGCGTATCAGTCACGACATACCTATGCGTGCTGGTCATTATCAGCTGGTGCTAACCCAAACTTTATAGCAACTCAGATGGGGCATACCGATGCACAGATGGTTTACAAGGTGTATGGAAAGTGGATGTCAGAGAAGAGCGCCGATCAGGTTTCTCTGCTCAACCAGACGCTTTCACGCTTTGCCCCATCACTGCCCCAAAGCATGGTAATAGTGCAGTAGAAAACCTGAAATTCAAGTGGTTAGCAGTCGTATCGCTACATTTTTATAACACGGGGCACGAAATGCTCTCGACCATAAAGTGTGCTTATGTTGTGATCGGGGTTCAATAAATCACTAAACAGGGTATACTCCGGAGTTGTTTAT
>OKWS01000273.1_pt1 | contig 15105 bp, 16 predicted proteins | sample 1607061 | NCBI WGS metagenome assembly OKWS01 (sample SAMN07501040, study PRJEB24779) | human gut metagenome | isolation source: stool | host: human infant | place: USA: Pittsburgh, PA | reverse complement strand
TGGACGCGCGTCAACCGCAGGGTGCCGCGCCTGGTGAGCGTGCTGCCCAACGGCCCGGACTATCACCCGACCGTGCGTGCGTTCCTCGCGGGCGGCGTGCCGGAGGTGATGCTCCACCTGCGCGATCTCGGCCTGCTGCACCTGGATGCCATGACCGTCACCGGCCAGACGGTGGGCGAGAACCTCGACTGGTGGCAGAGCTCGGAGCGCCGGGCGCGCTTCCGCCAGTGCCTGCGCGAGCAGGACGGCGTGGAGCCGGATGACGTGATCCTGCCGCCGGAAAAAGCAAAAGCGAAAGGGCTGACCTCGACGGTCTGCTTCCCGACGGGCAACATTGCGCCGGAAGGATCGGTGATCAAGGCCACGGCGATCGACCCGTCGGTCGTCGGTGAAGATGGCGTTTACCGCCACACCGGCCAGGTGCGGGTGTTTGTCTCGGAGGCGCAGGCGATCAGGGCCATCAAGCGGGAAGAGATTGAGCAGGGCGATATCATGGTGGTGATCGGCGGTGGACCGTCCGGCACCGGCATGGAGGAGACCTACCAGCTCACCTCCGCGCTCAAACACATCTCGTGGGGCAAAACGGTGTCGTTAATCACCGATGCGCGCTTCTCGGGCGTGTCGACGGGCGCCTGTTTCGGCCACGTGTCGCCGGAGGCGCTGGCGGGCGGGCCGATAGGCAAGCTGCGCGATAACGACATCATTGAGATTGCGGTGGACCGCCTGACATTAACAGGCAGCGTAAACTTTATCGGTACCGCGGACAACCCGCTGACGCCGGAAGAGGGCGCGCGCGAGCTGGCACGGCGGCAGGTGCATCCGGACCTGCACGCTCACGACTTTTTGCCGGACGATACCCGGCTGTGGGCGGCACTGCAGTCGGTGAGCGGCGGCACCTGGAAAGGCTGTATTTATGACACCGATAAAATCATTGAGGTAATTAACGCCGGTAAAAAAGCGCTCGGTATTTAATTATTTTGTGAGAGAAAATCGTCTGCTGAAAATAGTCCGCGGGCGGTTTTTACGTGTCTGTAATTTACTAATTTAAACAATAAGTTGCGATATATCGTTGACGTCACAAAAGCGAAATAACGTAATTCAGAAATAAGATATGACCATTGCTGGTTAATTGAACAGCTCATTACACTCCATTAACACGATGTTGTAATTCAGCACACTACATAAGGGTGTAATTCTGATGACGCAATTAACCATGAAAGACAAAATTGGCTACGGGCTGGGTGACACCGCCTGCGGCTTCGTCTGGCAGGCCACGATGTTCCTGCTGGCCTATTTCTACACCGACGTGTTCGGTCTCTCCGCGGGCATAATGGGGACGCTGTTTTTAGTCTCCCGCGTGCTCGACGCCGTGACCGACCCGCTGATGGGGCTGCTGGTAGACCGCACCCGCACGCGGCATGGCCAGTTTCGCCCGTTCCTGCTGTGGGGCGCCATCCCGTTCGGCATCGTCTGCATGCTGACCTTCTACACGCCGGACTTCTCCGCGCAGGGCAAAATCATCTACGCCTGCGTGACCTATATTCTGCTGACTCTGGTCTATACCTTCGTTAACGTCCCGTACTGCGCCATGCCGGGCGTCATTACCGCCGACCCGAAAGAGCGTCACGCCCTGCAGTCCTGGCGTTTCTTCCTCGCCGCCGCGGGGTCGCTCGCCATCAGCGGCATCGCGCTGCCGCTGGTCAGCATCATTGGCAAAGGCAACGAGCAGGTGGGTTATTTCGGCGCCATGTGCGTGCTGGGGCTGAGCGGCGTGGTGCTGCTCTACGTCTGCTTCTTTACCACCAAAGAGCGCTACACCTTTGAGGTGCAGCCGGGTTCGTCAGTGGCGAAAGACCTTAAGCTGCTGCTGGGCAACAGCCAGTGGCGCATCATGTGTGCCTTCAAGATGATGGCGACCTGCTCCAACGTGGTGCGCGGCGGGGCGACGCTCTACTTCGTGAAATACGTGATGGATCACCCGGAGATGGCGACCCAGTTTTTACTCTACGGCAGCCTTGCCACCATGTTCGGCTCGCTCTGCTCCTCCCGTCTGCTGGGCCGCTTCGACCGCGTTACCGCCTTCAAGTGGATCATCGTCGCTTACTCGCTGATTAGCCTGCTGATTTTCGTCACCCCGGCGGAGCACATCGCGCTGATTTTTGCCCTCAACATTCTGTTCCTGTTCGTCTTTAACACCACCACGCCGCTGCAGTGGCTGATGGCCTCTGACGTGGTGGATTACGAGGAGAGCCGCAGCGGACGCCGCCTCGACGGGCTGGTGTTCTCCACCTACCTGTTCAGCCTGAAGATTGGCCTGGCGATTGGCGGGGCGGTGGTGGGCTGGATCCTGGCGTACGTCAACTACTCCGCCAGCAGCAGCGTGCAGCCGGTCGAGGTGCTGACCACCATCAAAATTCTGTTCTGCGTGGTGCCGGTGGTGCTCTACGCGGGCATGTTCATCATGCTGTCGTTCTACAAGCTCACCGACGCCCGCGTGGAGGCCATCAGCCAGCAGCTGATCAAGCACCGCGCGTCGCAGGGCGAGGCCGTTCCCGACGCTGCGACAGCCGCATCCCATTAACCGGAGGCAACATGGAAATTACTAACCCGATACTCACCGGCTTCAACCCGGACCCGTCCCTGTGCCGTCAGGGCGAGGACTACTACATCGCCACCTCGACCTTCGAGTGGTTCCCGGGCGTGCGCATCTACCACTCCCGCGATCTGAAAAACTGGTCGCTGGTCAGCACCCCGCTGGACCGCGTGTCGATGCTGGACATGAAGGGCAACCCGGACTCCGGCGGCATCTGGGCACCGTGCCTGAGCTACGCCGACGGGAGGTTCTGGCTGCTCTACACCGACGTGAAGATTGTCGACTCGCCGTGGAAAAACGGCCGCAATTTTCTCGTCACCGCGCCGTCCATCGAGGGGCCGTGGAGCGAGCCGATCCCGATGGGCAACGGCGGGTTCGATCCCTCCCTGTTCCACGACGACGATGGCCGCAAATACTACCTCTACCGCCCGTGGGGGCCGCGCCACCACAGCAACCCGCACAACACCATCGTGATGCAGGAGTTTGATCCGCAGACCGGCACGCTCTCGCCCGAGCGCAAAACGCTGTTTACCGGCACGCCGCTCTGCTACACCGAAGGGGCGCATCTTTATCGCCACGCGGGATGGTACTACCTGATGGTTGCCGAGGGCGGCACCAGCTACGAGCACGCCGTCGTGGTGCTGCGCGCAAAAACCATCGACGGGCCGTACGAGCTGCACCCGGACGTGACGATGATGACCAGCTGGCACCTGCCGGAGAACCCGCTGCAAAAGAGCGGCCACGGCTCGCTGCTGCAAACCCACACCGGGGAGTGGTACATGGCCTACCTTACCAGCCGCCCGCTGCGCCTGCCCGGCGTGCCGCTGCTGGCCTCCGGCGGGCGCGGAAACTGCCCGCTGGGGCGCGAGACCGGCATCGCCCGCATTGAATGGCGCGACGGCTGGCCTTACGTGGAAGGCGGCAGGCACGCGCAACTGACCGTGAAAGGCCCGCAGATGGCGGAGCAGCCTGCAGCCGTTCCGGGCATCTGGCGGGACGATTTCGACGCCAGTTCGCTTGACCCGGAACTGCAGACCCTGCGCATTCCGTTCGACAACACCCTCGGCTCGCTTACCGCCCGCCCGGGCTACTTACGGCTCTACGGCAACGACTCGCTCAACTCGACCTTTACCCAGTCGACCGTGGCGCGCCGCTGGCAGCATTTCACCTTCCGGGCCGAGACGCGGATGCAGTTCTCGCCGGTCCACTTCCAGCAGAGCGCGGGGCTGACCTGCTACTACAACAGCAAAAACTGGAGCTACTGCTTTGTGGACTACGAGGAGGGGCAGGGGAGAACCATCAAGGTGATCCAGCTCGACCACAACGTGCCGTCGTGGCCGCTGCACGAGCAGCCGATTCCGGTGCCGGAACAGGCCGAGAGCGTCTGGCTGCGGGTGGACGTGGATAAACTGGTCTACCGCTACAGCTACTCGTTCGACGGCGAGACATGGCATACCGTGCCGATCACGTATGAGGCGTGGAAATTGTCGGACGACTACATCGGCGGGCGCGGCTTCTTTACCGGTGCGTTTGTGGGGCTGCACTGCGAGGACATCAGCGGCGACGGCTGCCACGCGGACTTCGACTACTTCACCTACGAGCCGGCATAGCCCAGTGCGCGTGAGAGCGCGAGCCCGGCCTGCTGAAGCTGCTCGCGGAAATTAGCCAGCTCGGCGTCGTCCACGCGCGAGGTCAAGGTCGACAGGCTCAGGGCGGCAATCACGCGGGATTCATGGTTCCACACCGGCACCGCCACGCAGCGCACGCCCTGCTCGTTCTCTTCGCTGTCCAGGGCATAGCCCTGCTCGCGGGTCTGCGCCAGAGCGGCCATTAATGCTTCGCGAGAGGCGAGGGTAGCGGGCGTAAAGGTGGTGTACTGATAGCCCTCCAGCAGGGTGTTCAGCTCGGCCTCGCCCAGCCAGGCAATCAACACTTTGCCGATGGCGGTTGCGTGAACCGGCAGGCGGCGGCCGATGCGCGAATAGGCTATGGCGGCCAGCTTGCCTTCAATCTTCTCGATATAGACCCCTTCACGACCGTCCAGGATCCCCAGATGGGTGGTCTGCCCGGTCCGCTGGGACAGCTCCGTCAGCCAGCCTTTCGCCTTCTGGCGAATATCGATCGAGCCCACAACGAAATGACCGCGCTCAACCAGCTTCATGCCGAGGCGATATTTGCCGTTCTCCGGGTTCTGATCGATATAGCCGTGAAGCTGGAGGGTTTTCAGCAGCGAGTGGAGGGTACTCTTACTCAGCCCCATCAGTTTGCTGATGTCGGTGATCTTAAGCTCGGTGGCCTGCTCGTTGAACAGGTCGAGGATCTGCAACGCACGTTCAACAGACTGAATAATCGGCATAATGCTGGCATGTCCACGCTGGAATGAAGGCGAAAACGTACCTTTTTCAGGGTGAAAAATCAATGAAATGGCGCCGGTTTGCTCCCTCTCCCCGTGGGAGAGGGCCGGGGTGAGGGCATCAGGCCGCATCGTTGCCTGATTCGCCCGGCGGCGCTACGCTTGCACGGGCCTACGGGTTGTGTTTTCTCCCTCTCCCTGTGGGAGAGGGACGGGGTGAGGGCACCAGACCGCATCGTCGCCTGATTCGCCCGGCGGCGCTGCGCTTGCACGGGCCTACGGGCTGGGTGTTCTCCCTCTCCCCGTGGGCTGAGGGATCCCCAGTAATTTTTTTATGCAGAAGCAATAAAGTTGCTTTCTAAATGACTGAGGGCTGTCAGCGATGCCCTGGTCCGGCTGTAAATCGCTGAGGCGTTTGCCTTCCGGCCGGGGCGAGGCGCAGGGATGCGCCGAGAGGGCGGCTTTACAGGGACGTTGCCTCCGCCCGTACCCGATAAGCCGGAAGGAATAAGCCGAGGGCACCGCGAAGCGGCGATTTTCCGCCGGGAGCCCGGGTCGCCAGGGTGGTGGCGACTGAGCCACCCTGGCACGTTCACCGGTCATGTCGTTACAGAGTAGCAAGGAACATAAAGTGAACGGAATGACCACCACCGCCGTATGTTCCCCTCACCCTAACCCTCTCCCCGGAGGGGCGAGGGGATTGCTCAGTGCTCGCATTAATTTGTGGGGAACCCTCTCCCCGTGGGAGAGGGCCGGGGTGAGGGTACCAGACCGCAGAGGAGTCAATCACTCCCCAAGCGTCGCCACCATCACCGCCTTAATCGTATGCATCCGGTTTTCCGCCTGGTCGAACACGATGCTCGCCGCCGACTCAAACACCTCGTCCGTCACTTCCATCCCGCCGTGCAGGTCGAACTCCTTCGCCATCTGCTTGCCGAGCGTGGTCTGGTCGTCATGGAATGCCGGCAGACAGTGCAGGAACTTCACGTTCGGGTTGCCGGTCAGCGCCATCATATTCGCGTTCACCTGATACCCGCGCAGCAGCGCAATCCGCTCCGCCCACTTCTCTTTGGCTTCGCCCATCGACACCCACACGTCGGTATAGATAAAGTCCGCGCCCTTCACGCCCGCCGCCACGTCTTCCGTCAGGGTGATTTTCCCGCCGTGCTTTTCCGCCAGCGCGCTGCACTCTGCCACCAGGCTCTCTTCCGGCCAGCAGGCTTTCGGGGCCACCAGGCGCAGAACCAGCCCCGTCAGCGCCGCCGCTTCCAGCATCGAGTTGCCCATGTTGTTGCGCGCGTCGCCCGCGTAGACCAGCGTCATCTCGTTAAACGCCTTGCCCGGCAGGTGCTCCTGCATGGTCAGCAGATCCGCCAGCAGCTGCGTCGGGTGGAACTCGTTGGTCAGCCCGTTCCACACCGGCACGCCCGCGTACTGCGCCAGCGTTTCGACCACTTCCTGGCCGTGGCCGCGATACTGAATGCCATCGTACATCCGCCCGAGCACGCGTGCGGTATCCTTAATTGACTCTTTATGCCCAATCTGGCTGCCGCTCGGCCCTAAATAGGTAACGCGCGCGCCCTGGTCAAATGCGGCAACTTCGAAAGAGCAACGTGTACGGGTTGAGTCTTTTTCGAAGATGAGCGCGATGTTTTTTCCAGTAAGCTTTTGTACTTCCTTGCCATTTTTTTTATCGGCTTTGAGCTGTGCGGCAAGAGTCAGCAGAGAAGTGAACTGTGCAGGGGTAAAGTCGAGCAATTTCAGAAAGTGTTTCTTGTACAGATCAGACATTTTATCCTCGCATGGCGAACGCCACTTATTGAATTAAAATTCACTTTATATGTGTAATTATTCATTTGCAACCCCGTTTCACAAATCTTTCCAACAAAGGTGGAGGCAAACCCGTCCGTGTGTGAAAATAGAAGTATCTGCCGCACTTTAAAGAGGATTGACCCATGGCAAACCCGGAATTACTGGAAGAGCAACGCGAAGAGACGCGTCTGATTATTGAAGAACTGCTGGAAGACGGTAGCGATCCGGACGCGCTGTACACCATCGAACACCATTTCTCTGCGGACGACTTTGAAGCGCTGGAAAAAATGGCCGTGGAAGCCTTCAAGCTGGGTTACGAAGTGACCGAGCCGGAAGAGCTGGAAGTGGAAGAGGGCGACACCGTCATCTGCTGCGATATCCTGAGCGAAGGCGCGCTGAAGGCGGAGCTGATCGACGCGCAGGTCGAACAGCTGATGAACCTGGCCGAGAAGTTTGAAGTGGAATACGACGGCTGGGGAACCTACTTCGAAGATCCGAACGGTGAAGACGGCGAAGAAGGCGACGACGAAGATTACGTCGACGAAGACGACGACGGCGTGCGTCACTAAGCGTTTCAGGCGGTGGCACGCGCCACCGCTTTTTCAAGGCAGAACCATGGATTACCCGCAGATACTCGCCCCCGTACTCAACTTCCTCCAGTGCCCGACCCCGCAAGCATGGATTGATAAAGCCCGCGACCCGGCGAACCTGCCGTTGCTGCTCACCGACCACATGGTGTGCGAGCTCAAGGCCGCCCAGACTGCGCTATTACTCGTGCGTAAATACGTCGCCGACGAAAGCGGTGCCGACGCGCTGCTCGACTGGTTCAAACCCTACGAACAGTTCACCTTCCGCGACGGCCCGGAGCCGGACTTCATCGCCCTGCACAGGCAGATTGGCAAAAGCGTGATGCCCAAAACCGACGACCCGTGGGGCCAGGCGCTCATCGACAGCATGGTGCTGCTGATTAAAGAGGAGCTGCACCATTTCTGGCAGGTGCGCGAGGCGATGCTGGCCCGCGACATTCCGTACGTTAAAATCACCGCCAGCCGCTATGCCAAAGGGATGCTGAAGGACGTGCGCACCCACGAACCGCTGACGCTGATCGACAAGCTCATCTGCGGCGCCTACATCGAAGCCCGCTCCTGCGAACGCTTCGCCGCGCTGGCCCCGTTCCTCGACGACGACCTGCAGAAGTTCTATCTCTCGCTGCTGCGCTCGGAAGCGCGCCACTATCAGGACTACCTGACGCTGGCTCAGCAGGTGAGCGACGACGATATCTCACCGCGCATAAAGCTTTTTGGCGAAATTGAAGCCACACTTATCTCGACACCGGACAACGAGTTTCGCTTCCACAGCGGCGTGCCGGTGTAAACCGGCATAACTCAAGGATAAGGATGCGAGATGAATAAAACGTGGACCCGTATTGTGATTGTCGTCATTGCGGCTGCCGCCGTGGCGTTCTGGGTGTTTTTCGACAGGCAGCGTGCTCCGGAACGGCAGATGGATAACGCCCTCAACGAGATGCCCGCCTGGCAGGTGATTAAGGAGCAGGAGCCCGCGCTGCATCAGCGCATCCTCGACCAGATGGCCGCCCTGCAAAAAGCGGGCGAGCCGGAGCAGCAGATTATCGACACCATCCAGCCGCAGATCCTGCATCTGCAGATGACGCGCCTGCAAAACGCCCCGGACGCCAACGTGGTGAACTACATGACCATCAATATGGAGCAGACCGCCGCCATACAGAAGGTGAGTGACGACGCCTGCTTCCGCTTCCTCTATCCGATGGTGAAGGGCGGCATCAACCCGATGCGCATGCTGGATAAAGACCTGATGGCGCGGCGCATGCAGGCCGATGCGGACATGATGCGCGCGGCCTACGGCAAAAACCGCCACACCGTGACCCAGGCCGAGCGTGAGGCGGCCGTCGAGGATGTCCGACCGATTATGAAGCAACTTGCCGATCAGTACGGCGAGGACATCCAGCTGCTGCAGATGCCGGAGAAGGCGGCGGGCAAAGAGAAGCTCTCCTGCGATATGGTGCAGGAGATGTGGGCAAAGGTGCTGGCGCTGCCGGAGCAGAAGGCGGCGAGGGTGATTCGGCTGGCGGTGTCTGAGCTGGAGTGACAAAGGCCGCTGGTTTTTTGGACACTTAGCGCGGGTTTAGCGCGTCGTCGCTTGCATGGCGGCGCGCGACAGGTATAATCCACAACGTTTCCGCATCCCCTTCAGTGCCGAAGTGGCGAAATCGGTAGACGCAGTTGATTCAAAATCAACCGTAGAAATACGTGCCGGTTCGAGTCCGGCCTTCGGCATTCAGTACCTTATTTTCTTTTAAATCAATGAGTTAGTGTGAAAATTCCGTCTCATTGACCAGTAGAAAATGTCAATTCTTCATCACGTACAAAAGCCACTGTGTTTGTTAATGGCTTTGGTATGTTAGCACATAGTGGCGAGTAGTTCCCAGGCTCAACCTCGTATCGCTTTTCCCTTTGAAGCTGGAAGACGTGCCACCGTCTCTAAACCTATACCAAACGCTTATAGTGAAGCGCATTTTTTGCCGATGCTCCCACATGCCACACGTCGCTGATGACGTTGCAGGGAATAAACAGGTTTATGGTGGTGTTCGTACCTACAAACGATATGTAGGCTCTGCCAGCGGTTCGGCCTCGCTCCTTCGGGTACATGGTCATCCTGATAAACTTCACTGTCTGACATATCCCTGATGTTGTCGCCTAACGGCTCCGCGTGTTGTCTTACCACCAACGGGCATTAGGCTTCTATTGTCCAAAATCTGTTAGTTGCACAATTTTTGCACCCTGTATAACCTGAGATTAATCTTAATCACTCAAGGGTGGGTATGTCAGATAAGGAATCAATACGAAGGGAGTTAACTCTTTTGTTGGAGATACTCGCCTTGACTGGAGAGCAACGAGATTTTGTTGAATCAATGTACCAAGACAATGCAAACAGTAGGGGGATGGTAATGACCAACAAGCAGTTACGTATCCGCTATGGATTTCATGGAAAACACATGGAAAAAAATGTTGCCTGGGATGGCAATGATCAGGTGAATAGTGTTTTGGCTGTTCTTATTGAGGAGTTGTCTCTCCCGATAGGTGAGAAACCAGTGAATCTGATTGAACACGGTGTAGATGATGTATTTTTCTACGATGAAGAGAGTCAGAAATGGCTCGAAATCCCTCCTAAATGGCTAATCAAGGCATAAGGTCAGGGGGCAACTCGCCCCCCGCTTCTTCACTTCAACGCGCGTATGTAATCAAGCAAGGCTTTCAGTTGGCTACCTTTCATCGCCGGAACACGAATACGTATATCAGCCTTTCCTGTACTGGCGTACCTGCTTTCCCCTTGCAGTAATCGAAGGCTCATTGTTATGATCTGATGGTCTGACATTACTAACTCTCCGTGGTGGTTTGTTGTTTGTCGGATCGCTGTGTGGGATGTTCTCAGCATCCTGCACAGCACTATTAACAGCATTGCGTAAATTTCTCGGTAACAGATGACGCTGTATCGTCGTCCCTGCAAACTTCACTACCTGCGTATAAACGCACACCGTAGCACCACACCAGATAAAGCTGGTGATTAGCTCTTCTTCCTTTTTCAATACTCATCTCCGAGAATTGCACCTAAGAAAAATTCTGTTTGCTCTTCGCTGCCTTTGACGCTGTAACACTCGATAGCCTTTCTCATTTCGCTTTCGTCCGTGTTACCAGCCAGCCATTCTATCAGGCTTTCTAAATACTCCTCCGCTCTGTTCACGTCGTGATCTTCTGGTAACACCTTGATTGCATCTGCCATGAAACAGGCTTCTACGTGGTCGTAATGAAACAGCAGGACAAGAATACTTTCTTGTTGCCATTGTTCAGGCGTTTTCAATCCGTAACTGTTAGTCATTTGATACTCACCCATTTACGATCCTCGTTCGGTGTTGCTTGTTGAATTGCATCTTTCAACACCTGTTCAAAGTTCACGCCGTGCTCCTGGCTTCTCTGCCACATGTCCAAAAATGCTACGGCGAATTTCAATTCTTCTTCGCTCTTAATAGGGCTGAAAGCGGTTGTGTGTTCGTTCATCTCTATAATCTCCATACTCATTACTCCTCTTCAAAGGTCATTGTGTAGCGGCATTGCTGCGACGGCCTGAGCGTCACTGTCTCCGTAAAGTTGGCGTTGGAATAAACGCAAATCTTCGCGTTGTCTGTCTCCTGTTCATCACTGAGAATCAGGGTTATCTGTCCGGCATTCGCCAGGGCTGGTAATAATGCCAGCGTCAGCACAATCAAGCGTTTCATATCGATCACCACTCTAAAGAAAACTCCTCTGTTAAATCGTCCTGCACGTCCTGACCGTACCCGATGTAATACATGGTTGAACGTGGATCTGTCTGCCCCAGGAAATGAGCGATTGTCTCTATAGCTACCCCTGCATCGAACATCACACGCCCACGGCTTTTACGTGGTGTATGGCATCCCACGTTAGAGAATCCTGCTCTACGTCCCATCTTCCCAAATTCAGTGAATACCGTGTTACGGGTTATGGCGTTGCCTTTGCTACGGAGATCGCCCTTGCTAAAGATGAAATCTGTCTTCACTGGCATATCGGCTTGCTCTGCCTTGCGTTGCGCCACCACTGACAGCATCGCGGCTGTCACCTTTGGCCTCACCACGTTTCCGGTTTTCTCCTGCTTCACCTTGAGGTGAGATTGCCTTTCTACATCTTCGTACCGGAGTTTGAGCACATCAGAGATACGTAGACCGCTTTCATACATAAATACCCACAAGCAATAAAACTGGTTGGTGGTGGTGTTGCGTTGTAGCTCTGCCGCCACTGCCTTAACTTCATCTGCACTCTTTAGCGCCTGGCTAATACCTTTCATCTTTACTCCTCCTCATGTTCGTTTCGGTGAAAACATCATTGATCAGAAATTGATCATTTTCAACAGGTTGCACGATACGTATGTTTAAGAAGAGCACAAAATGATCAAAATGTGTGCGCGGTTGCTTGAGTTGCTTAACGGCGTGATCGAGGCCGACCCAATTCCAGGCGCAGATTTTGGAAAATATCAGTAAGTGATTGAAAAATAGATGAAAATAAATTTTATGTCATGATTCATGAAACGGTTGTTATGTCAAGAGATTTATTTTCGATGACGGGGAGTTACCCCTGTTTGCACGGTGAGGTGATGTAAAAGTGTACTTATCTATTTGAATCAATGAGTTGCAGAATACACTTTACTAATGTGTATCGAAGTAGGGCGTAATTGCACTGTAGATGATAGTAATTCTCATTCGAATTGATTGTGATAAGAAATGATTAGAATGCTAATGAATTGGCGGGTTTTGGCATGAAAAAAGAAACATCGTTTCAATTTAGAAAACTCGTTCAGCACATTGCACCTATCATGAAAGTGTTCATTGTGGACAATGACCGCTGTAAGCCTTGCGTAGTACGGTTTCCGCATAAGTGAGTGATAGTTACTATTTGCTAACTATGGCAACTTTATCCCTGTACAACGGCAATCTTTACCTGGTATTTAAGATAGGTTTTGGCGTTATTAATGTAGTTTTTTGATAGGGATAATCTAAGATTTGCCTCTGGCTGTTCTTAGGATTGTTGCATGTGCGATTTGGAGTGAGCAGGGCGACGGTCTACCGTTGGGTGAAGGTCTGATCGGTACTTTGGATAACCCTCAAATTGAGGTGTATTTGCACCTGTGATAATCGGATAGCCATCAAATTGAGGGATAAACTCAAGATATAACCCTCAAAATGAGGGATAGATTGGCAGGATAACCCTCAAATTGAGGTGCTATACAAAGAGATTCTAAAAGCGATCTCTAAAAGAGAGCTTTTAGAAGATCTATGTTTTTGCGCTTGTCGCAAAAGACCTTTTGCCTGGCGTCTATCGCCGTCACTCCTGGCAAGCAGCCTTACTTCGCTTCCTTTCGGGCTACGTTGGCTGGCCTCGTTCCGCTCACGACGCAGCAAAGCGTTATCTATACATTCTGTATGGTGCAATGGCTTTGCCACCGTGAAACGGTTGCACACGATGATTTCGCCGTGGGCGAATACCATTGCGCTGTGCGCGGAATTACCATCTGACCAACCAACTACCGTTGATTGTCCATCTGATAAGCTGACTAACTTCACCTCTTACTCTCCATTTCATTACGTGCAAGGTTTCAGTAAGTCAGTGGCTCAGGCTTCACTATCACTCGTACCGTGTGCCAGTTCATCCAGCCTCAATCCAATACCAACACCTACTATCCTGATAACTACCGTTATCCCTCTGTAGTTGTGCTATTGGTTTCGGTAAGTGCCAGAGGGCGCACAGGAAGCCCATAGAGCGCTTTAAACGGTGCAGGGAATACCGATGTAGTGCATGTGTATGCAAACCTCGTATGACGCGATACAGCGCGTTTTATGGTGAATGGTAGAGGTTGATCCCAACTGGAGAGTGTGTTATGATCTGAAATGGGATAAATTAACATTTGTCTATTGACATTTGAATCATTTCATGATACAGTAACTAAGTAGGGTGATGAAAGCATTCATCCTGTCATCTTCTTAGGCATTCTGCCTACCCCGAAAATCCAAATTACACCGCACTATCAGGCAACGTTAATAACGTTCTCCCCTGGACGGTGTTTTCGTTTATCTCACGCAAGGAGAATCAACATTAGGTATTTTAATCCAGAACTTGTCTTCGAGGCTTTGAAAACTGGAGACAAGACCCGCAAGGCACTTAACAGCCAGCGAGCAGCAGCACAGCGTCAAGGATATTTGGAACACGCTGAAAGATTGCGTAAAGGAATCGAACTTTACGATCAATGGAAAGCTGAACAGGCTGAAACCACCACCAACGACTAAACCAGAAGGAGAAACCAAATGAGCGACATTATAAACGCAACCCCAAAGGGGAAGGCATTCACTACTCTGAAAATTGATGATTCAACGTTTCAAGCTCTTTTTAAGGCAGCGAGAGCGCAAAGAATTACCGTAAGAGAATACATTCTTTCTATTCTTGACCAGCACGCGGAGAAATTAACAGAGGGCAAGTGATCCCAAACTCACCTATTAACCGCGCAAGCGGTGACGACAAACAAGGAATAATAACCAATGACCAAAATAAAATACATCGATACTAACGATTTCGATTATGTTCCATCTGAAACAGCATTTCTCGAATGCACCAGGATCACCAATCTGAAATCAGGCATTACAGAGTCACTCACAAACAATGACAAAGATTTTTACGTCAGGATGCGGCATCGCTACTATTACTTCGTGAAAGAGTTGGGCGGTACTTATTACGATAACGTCGATCAGCTTGGTCAAAGTATTGGTGTCAGCCCAGCAACGGCAACACGTATTGTTGCAAAGCTGAGAAAGATCGGTCTTATTTCCAGTGATAATCCAAAGCGATCCAATCAATGGACTGTTACACCGCTCACGCCGGAAAACTTCCTCTTAGAACGTGATCGTAACGCGCTGGAAGATAAAGCCGATCCTGATTGGGTGGACTGTCTGAAACATCCCGTGTTTGGCAAATCTAATGAAGACGTAACTCCAGAGGTGCAATTAGAGGTGCAACGCGAAGAGGCGAAAGCCGATCCGATGTGCGAGCTTGAGGAAGCACCGGAAGAGGAAACGCCAGCGCCGGAAAAAGTGAAGCCCACGAAGAAACCAGCGGCAAGGAAAGCACCCGCCAAACAGCAAACCGTTTCCCCATTCGAGTTTAAAACGCCACGAGACGAACGTTTTGATGGGTTAGCCTTTGAAAGGTTAAACGACGCATCTGATCGCTTCTTAGTTTTCCAGGATTACGATCTGCCATACCTCGTGTTATTCGAAAGTCAGGGGAAACTAACCAACCCAGCCGCAATAGAACATTTGAAAATGAAGAGGAATCTCTTCGAAATAACAGGGCGCTTGTAGCCATTTTAACCAGGAGGACTAATTGATACAATACTTAGTGAAATACGGCGTTGACCGTATTCAGATTAATGACGCTGGAAAGCGTGTGTTAGAAACCCTGCATTACTTCTATAAATCCAAACCGACAAAGATCAGCTACGGTGACATTATCGAACGTTCTGGATGTTCGCAAGGTGGTGTGATGTTCTGGCTACATTCTCTTAAATCTTTCGGTGTGATCGATTTTAAAGAAGCTGGACATCTCGATATAACAATAAAATCTATGATCTCGGATTATGAGATCATTTATTCGAACGACTAAATAACAACAATCGGGAAACTTTTATGATCATCGCTATGTATTGGTTATTTGCATTTTACGCAGTATGGACATTAACGAGAAAACACGGA
>OKWS01000267.1_pt1 | contig 15756 bp, 10 predicted proteins | sample 1607061 | NCBI WGS metagenome assembly OKWS01 (sample SAMN07501040, study PRJEB24779) | human gut metagenome | isolation source: stool | host: human infant | place: USA: Pittsburgh, PA | reverse complement strand
GTCCGGAACTGATAAAGAGAGAGTCTCATGGAAAATCCAGCCATCCTGTTACGCCGTCTTAACCCTTACTGTGCCCGCGCGATGGAAGGGGCCGCTTCCCTGTGCCAGACCCGCGCCCATGCCGAAATCCTGCCCGAGCACTGGCTGCTGAAGCTGCTGGAGCAGGGTGAGGGCGACCTGACGGTGCTGGCGCGGCGCTACGAATGGGATATGGATACGATATGGCAGGATATGCTGGGTTTTCTGGACAGCCTGCCACGTTCGGTGCGCAGCCGTCCGCAGCTGTCGGACAATGTCCGGGCACTGATGCAGGACGCCTGGCTGCGAGCCTCGCTGTCGGGGGAAGAGCACATCCGCAGCATTCACCTCCTGATGGCCCTGGTGGACAAACCGAAACTGGTGCGCTGCGACGGCCTGTGGCCGCTGCTGACGCTGGCGCAGAGCCAGCTTGAGCACCTGCGGGGGCTTCTGGATGTGCAGTCGGACGAACGCCCGGAGGTGCAGCAGGAAGCGGAGCTTAGGCAGGGCGATGAGGTGGAGTTTGTCGGCCGTCCGGTGAATGCGGATATAAAAGGAGAGCTGAACCCGGCGTTGCAGAATGCGCTGGACAGGTTCACCCTCGACGTCACCGCCCGCGCCCGTGAGGGCAGAATCGACCCGGTCTATGGCCGCGACAATGAAATCCGCCAGATGGTGGACATTCTTTCCCGGCGCCGCAAGAACAACCCGATTCTGGTGGGCGAACCGGGAGTCGGCAAGACCGCGCTCGTGGAAGGACTGGCGCTGCGCATCGCCGAAGGCAATGTGCCGGACGCGCTGAAGCCGGTCTCGGTACGCACCCTTCTCGGCCTGTTACAGGCGGGTGCAGGCGTGAAGGGTGAGTTTGAACAGCGCCTGAAAAACATCATCGACGCGGTGCAGCAGTCACCCCTGCCGGTTCTGCTCTTCATTGACGAGGCGCACACCATTATCGGTGCGGGCAACCAGGCGGGGGGCGCCGATGCGGCCAACCTGCTGAAACCGGCACTGGCCCGCGGTGAGCTCAGAACCATCGCCGCCACCACCTGGAGCGAATACAAGCAGTACTTTGAGCGCGACGCCGCGCTGGAGCGTCGTTTCCAGATGGTGAAAGTTGACGAACCGGACGACGACACCGCCTGCCTGATGCTGCGGGGACTCAAGTCACGCTACGCGCAGCATCACGGTGTGCATATTACGGATGAGGCGGTTAAAGCCGCCGTCACGCTCTCCAGACGCTATCTGACCGGACGCCAGCTGCCGGACAAGGCGGTTGACCTGCTGGACACCGCTTCGGCCCGTGTCCGCATGAGCCTGGATACGGTGCCGGAGCCGCTGACCAGGATGAAGGCGCAGCTCACGGCACTGGCCATGGAGAAACAGGCGCTGCTGGAGGATATCGCGGTGGGCAATACCGCCCACGGCGAACGTCTGGCCGCCATCGGAGAGGAAGAAGTCGGCATCATTTTGCAGCTCGATGAACGGGAAACCCGGTACGGCCAGGAACTGAAACTCACGGAAGAACTGCTTGCCTGCCGCACGGATATCTCCCGTCAGGGGGAAATTGCGGACCTTCAGATGCAGCTTACTGCCGTGCAGCAGAATACCCCGCTGCTGGGGCTGGATGTGGACGCGCGTACCGTCGCCACCGTTATCGCCGACTGGACCGGCGTACCGCTCTCTTCCCTGATGAAGGACGAGCAGACGGAACTGCTGAGTCTTGAGCACAGTCTGGCGAAACGCGTTGTCGGTCAGGACAGTGCGCTGAATGCCATTGCGCAGCGCCTGCGCGCCAGCAAAACCGGTCTGGCACCGGAGAACGGCCCGCAGGGCGTGTTCCTGCTTGTGGGCCCGAGCGGCACCGGCAAGACCGAAACCGCCCTGGCGCTGGCCGATGAACTGTTCGGCGGCGAGAAGTCCCTTATTACTATCAACCTCTCGGAATACCAGGAGCCACACACCGTCTCGCAGCTCAAGGGCTCACCGCCGGGCTACGTGGGTTACGGTCAGGGCGGCATTCTGACCGAAGCCGTCCGTAAGCGCCCGTACAGCGTGGTGTTGCTGGATGAAGTGGAAAAGGCACACCGGGACGTGATGAACCTGTTCTACCAGGTGTTTGACCGGGGCTTCATGCGCGACGGCGAGGGGCGGGAAATTGACTTCCGCAACACGGTGATACTGATGACCTCGAACCTTGGCAGCGACCTTATCATGCAGATGCTGGATGAAAATCCGGTCGCCACCGAAGGCGAACTGCATGAACTGCTGCGTCCTGTCCTGCGGGACCACTTCCAGCCCGCGCTGCTGGCGCGCTTCCAGACGGTGATTTACCGTCAGCTGGCACAGGCAGCGATGCGTACGATTGTCGGCATGAAGCTCGGCCAGGTGAGTCAGCGCCTGGCCCGGCATTACGGCATGAAAACCGCTATAGCAGACAGCCTGTCTGATGCGCTGACCGATGCCTGCCTGCTGCCGGACACCGGGGCGCGCAATATCGACAGCCTGCTGAACCAGCAGATTCTGCCGGTCCTGAGCCAGCAGCTGCTGAGCCAGATGGCGGCGGGAAGGAAGCCGCATACCCTGACGCTTGGCTGGGATGAGGAAGAGGGCATAGTGCTCGAGTTTGACCGGACAGAAGGTGAGCATGCATGAGCAGTAATCTTCCCTTACGATTCAGCCACAGCCATCACCTGCTTTCGGTGAAGGGCTGCGATGCAGGGCTTGATGTGCTGGCTTTTGAGGGCGATGAAGCCCTGAGCACACCGTTCAGCTACCGTACTGAATTCACCAGCGCGGATCATGCCATCAGCAAAGAGATGATGCTGATGAAAGCGGCTTCCCTGACGCTACAGGCCCCGGTAGACCAGGGTTACGGTATCAAAATACAGCAGCCGGTGCGGGTGATTCAGGGCGTGGTGACCGGTTTTGAACGCCTCAGCACGTCAAAAGATGAAACCCGCTACGCCCTGACGCTTGAGCCGCGTCTGGCGCTGCTCGACCGCTCGCACCAGAACGCGATTTACCAGGACATGTCGGTTCCGCAAATCGTGGAAAAAATCCTGCGCGAACGTCACGGCATGCGCGGCCAGGACTTCCTGTTCTCACTGAGTAAAGAGTATCCACGCCGTGAGCAGGTGATGCAGTACGCTGAGGACGACCTGCACTTTATCACCCGCCTGCTGGGTGAGGTCGGTATATGGTTCCGCTTCACCACCGACACGCGCCTCAGCATTGACGTGGTGGAGTTTTATGACAGCCAGCAGGGGTATGAGAAAGGCCTGACGCTGCCGTCTGTACCGCCATCGGGCCAGCATTCAAAAGGCGTGGATTCAGTCTGGGGAATGGAATGCCATCACAATGTGGTGCAGAAGCAGGTCAGCACCCTGGACTACAACTACCGTCAGGCCACGCAGGACATGAACACCCGGGTTGACGCGACCGGCGGGGATACCACCACGTACGGTGATGCCTACCACTGGGCGGATAACTACCTGACGCCGGGCAGCGCGTATGACCGCAACCCGGCAGCGGAGTCCGGGGCGTTTTACGCCCGCATCCGGCATGAGCGCTACCTGAATGGCCAGACGCAGACCGTTGCCTTCACCAGCTGCCCGGCCCTTTCACCGGGTATGCGGCTGAAAGTCACCGGCGGGTACGAAGTGGCGGAGGTGTTTACCCAGGGCGTGGTGGTCACGGCGATGCACAGCCATGCCCGGCGTGATGCCGACTTTTGCGTCAGGTTTGACGGTATCCCGGACAGCGCGGATTTTTGCTTCCGCCCGGCGCCAGGCCGCCGCCCGGTGATGGCCGGTACCTTACCGGCACGCGTCACCAGCACCACCGAAAATGACACCTACGGGCATATCGACAAGGACGGTCGCTATCGCGTCAATATGCTGTTTGACCGTGAGAACTGGGAGACCGGGTTCGAGAGCCTGTGGGTCCGTCAGTCCCGCCCGTATGCGGGGGACACCTACGGCCTGCACCTGCCGCTGCTGGCAGGCACCGAGGTGGCGATTGGTTTTGAGGACGGCAACCCGGACCGGCCGTATATTGCCGGTGTGCTGCACGACTCGGCGCACGGCGACCATGTCACCATCCGGAACTACAAACGCAACGTCCTGCGCACGCCAGCGAACAACAAAATCCGCCTCGATGACGAGCGCGGGAAAGAGCATATCAAGGTCAGCACGGAATACGGCGGCAAGAGCCAGCTGAACCTCGGCCACCTGGTCGACAGCGAGAAACAGCAGCGCGGTGAGGGATTTGAGCTCAGGACGGACAGCTGGGGTGCGATACGGGCGCAGAAAGGGATATTTATCAGTGCCGACGGCCAGGCCAGGGCGCAGGGGCAGGTGCTGGAAATGCAGGCGGCGATGAGCCAGCTGGAGCAGGCGCGGTCACTGGCTGAAGCGTTACGCAGCGCGGCAGAGGCGGCGAGGGCTGAGCTGGCAGATGTGCAGACGCAGAAGGCGCTGCTGTCAGAGGCGCTGACGGATTTAAAGAAAGCGGCGTTGCTGGTCTCAGCCCCGGAAGGGATAGCGCAGGTGACAGGGAAAAGCCTGCAGCAGTCGGCGGGAGACAACATCATCAGCACCAGCGGCGGGCACACAGATTTCAGCGCACTGAAAAGATTCACCGTGGCGGCCGGGGAGCGGGTAAGTCTGTTTGCGCAAAAGCTGGGCATCAAAATGTTTGCCGGCAAAGGAAAGGTGGAGATCCAGGCGCAGGGAGATGAGATGACGCTGGATGCGCTGAAGGATATCCGCATCAGCAGCAGTGAGGGAAAACTCATCATCAGCGCGAAGCAGGAGATAGTGCTGACGAGCGGCGGAGGATATATCCGGATAGCGGACGGAACGGTGGAGTGTGCGGCGCCGGACAAAATCATCGAGCGCGGGGCGGTGTGGCAGAAGTTTGGTGGACAGAGCTTTAGTCAGGCGGTCCAGAAGTGGGAAAGCAGCGCATTTGAAATGGGACCTGAAGTGCTGTGGCCCTATTCTGAGACACCCGTAGCGGGTCAGAAAATCAGCCTGACGCACAGTGATGGTACCGTGCAGGAGTTAAAGACTTCTGCGGACGGCCGTGGGGAGAAGCAAAACTTGGTGGATCCTGCATCAGTGCAGATAAACCTGAAGGATGAGGACTAACCGATGATTGAAGCCACTGAAAGCAATTGTGTTCTGCTGGGATACGACAAGTTTGGTCATCCCCTCTACAAGGCCATTGCCACGCCGAAAGACAAGGAGCAATGGCTCAAACTTTATAAGATGCCGGACAGAGTCATCCCGGTTGTATTTTTACCGGGGGTGATGGGGAGTAATTTAATGAGTCCTGACGGCAAGTCTATCTGGAAAGTAGATGGAACATGGAGCATGAAATCCTGGTTAGTGCGGGGCGCCGAGGAAAGAAAAAAATTACTGGATCCCACCAAAACCGTGGTTGATCCCAGCGGGACAATCGAGACTGAAAGCCCAGAAGAGCGGCTGTTATTTTCATCGCGCAGGGACAGGGGCTGGGGGGAAGTCGGGGCGATGAGCTATGGCACTTTCCTCCCCTGGCTCCAGGAAGCACTGAACGATAACCAGATAATGTTAACAAATAAGACCAGCAAAAATGGTTGCCTGACCTTGCGTGAGAGGCTAATGGATAAACCTTTGGGAGCCGAAACGGGTGAGAGCCCCCTGACCACTGAGGAAGTGGCTTTAAGCTATCAGTACCTCTTTCCGGTTCATGCAGTGGGCTATAACTGGCTACAGTCAAATATGGATTCTGCACAAGCACTAGCCGATCGTATTGAAAAGATTATTGGCGATTACAAAGCCAGCGGACGCAAATGCGAAAAGGTGATCCTGGTGACCCACTCAATGGGAGGGCTGGTTGCCCGTTACTATTCGGAATTGTTGGACGGAGAATTCGGACAGAAAAAAATCCTGGGTATTGTACACGGGGTGATGCCGGATCGGGGGGCCCCGATGGCCTATAAGCGCATGAAAGCGGGTGAAGCAGGAATAACCGGTTTAGTAATTGGTGGTAATGGCGCTGAAATGACTGCCGTGCTGGCGCAAGCGCCGGGGCCTTTACAGCTACTGCCTGGTAAGGGATACGGTATGGGTTGGTTTCATGTTGAAGGCCTTAAGCAGCCTTTACCCCAGACAAATCCCTATAGGGAAATCTATACCCAGCGATCGGTGTGGTGGGGGTTATGTGAGGAACGCTTTATTAATACTGAAAATAAAAATATAAATAAAGTCCAACTGGAGCAGGACTGGCAATCATATGTGGACATTATTGATGGTAAAGTCAGAAAATTTATTGAGGGGCTTGATGGGTTTTACCATGAACATACCTATGCCTTTTATGGCAATGACGGGAAGAATTACCCCTCTTATGCTGAACTACACTGGAAGGACGTAAGCGGAAAACATACCCCGGAAGCCTACCGCTCGCTGGTCAGCGAACAGGGAGAAATATTCTACCCGGCGGACAAATTTAACCAGACCATTCGCTATACCACGCTGGAAACACCGGACCAGGGGTATGTTAGCCGCAAATATGAATTATTACCTCCTGTGGACGACGGTGACGGCACTGTACCGGTCAGAGCGGCAGTAATTAATTCTCCGAAATTAAAGGCCCAGCTCGGTGTGGGCGTTGACCACGAGGGGGCATACAAATCTGACAACACCATGGATGCGCGCTGGTTTACTCTTCGATCAATTATAAGAATTGCACAGCAGGTTAAAAATACGGGGCTTGCTTATCATGAATAAGATAAAACAAAAAGCAATGATCCTGGTCGCCTTCATTGTAGCGGGATATGGATTGTATCAATATTTTCGCCCTTATGACCCATCGCCACAAACACTGACGTCATCACAGCAGGTAGCCATGAACAAGATAAACGCTGAAATGAAACCTTACTGCGTCGGGCGCTATATGCTCGACCTGCCATCCTCCTTTACGGCTTATAATGATGCTGCACCGCTGGATAACAATATCTGGGCGGCGGTGATTTCACGGCCTGAGGATATATATAAAACCTACCTGGCGACAAAGAAAATGTACCACCCAGGTTTTGTGCAGTTAATCGCTTTACGTGAAAAGGCGCTACAAAACAGTAAAACCATAGACGCCCGGGATATGCCGTTTTTAAAAAAAGTCTGGCCGTTACCCACTGGTATGGATGGTGTTATTTTTGAACGGAATGATAATGAGGGTACCGCAGATTTTATTCGCATACTCGAAGGCTATTTATATACTAACGGCGTAGTTATTAAATTTCAGAAGCAGACCATTAATGATTCTAGCCCTGTATATAATGAGCAACGAAGGGGGCGACCCGCCAGAAACTATGTCTCAAGTGATGTCAGCCAGATGCAGTCGCTGATGGCGAGAATTAGCGGCAGGGATAATGACGTCATTCCGAGGAAACCAGGTTCCTGTATCACCCATGCGTTTATTGCCACCGACCCGACGGCAAGGGAACGGGAAGATATCTCCGTTGGGCTTGAAAGTAAGACACTGGAACATATCAGAGTTATTCTTTCCACCGATAACTTCACCCGAGAAAAAGACACGGTGCTGGAGAGAGCAGGTGAGATAGAGAGTAACTTATACCGTGGCCATGTGGAAAGAAAAGGGGTCTTTAGTGTTAACGGGCTGCAGGCCCAGGAGTTTCTGGCAACAGGTTTACAGGCATCTCAGGACGAGCCGCGTTACGGCTTTGATATGTTCATCAATGAAATGACAGCCAGCTACAAGACTCCCAATTTTATTCTGACCCTGGAGAATGATTCCATGCCGCCAACCTCCTACAGCAAGGAGGAAATTATTGCCTTCTGGGACACGATCAGCCGTAGCGTACGCGTGCGTCCCGGCGCATTTTGACCAGCCGGAAAGGATAACGGATAAATGATAGGGAGGCTCCACAATGGATAAAATAAAACGGAAAGTCATTATTTTTGTTGTTTTGTTCGCACTGGGATTTGGGGTATGTCATTATTTTCGCCCTTATGACCCATCGCCACAAACACTGACGTCATCACAGCAGGTAGCCATGAACAAGATAAACGCTGAAATGAAACCTTACTGCGCCGGGCGCTATATGCTCGACCTGCCATCCTCCTTTACAGCTTATAATGACGCTGCACCGCTGGATAACAATATCTGGGCGGCGGTGATTTCAAGGCCTGAGGATATATATAAAACCTACCTGGCGACAAAGAAGATGTACCATCCAGGTTTTGTGCAGTTGCTAGCTAGACGGGAAAAAGAATTGCGCGAAAGTAAAACCATAGACGCCCGGGATATGCCCTTTTTAAAAAAATCTGGTCGTTACCCACTGGTATGGATGGTGTGATTTTTGAAAGAAATGAAAACGAAAGTGTTGCGGACGCAATGCGGATACTGGAAGGCTATTTATATACTAACGGCGTAGTTATTAAATTTCAGAAGCAGACCATTAATGATTCTAGCCCTGTATATAATGAGCAACGAAGGGGGCGACCCGCCAGAAACTATGTCTCAAGTGATGTCAGCCAGATGCAGTCGCTGATGGCGAGAATTAGCGGCAGGGATAATGACGTCATTCCGAGGAAACCAGGTTCCTGTATCACCCATGCGTTTATTGCCACCGACCCGACGGCAAGGGAACAGGAAGATATCTCCGTTGGGCTTGAAAGTAAGACACTGGAACATATCAGAGTTATTCTTTCTACCGATAACCTCACCCGAGAAAAAGACACGGTGCTGGAGAGAGCAGGTGAGATAGAGAGTAACTTGTACCGTGGTCATGTAGAAAGAAAAGGGGCCTTTAGTGTTAACGGGCTGCAGGCCCAGGAGTTTCTGGCAACAGGTTTACAGGCATCTCAGGACGAGCCGCGTTACGGCTTTGATATGTTCATCAATGAAATGACAGCCAGCTACAAGACTCCCAATTTTATTCTGACCCTGGAGAATGATTCCATGCCGCCAACCTCCTACAGCAAGGAGGAAATTATCGCCTTCTGGGACACGATCAGTCGTAGCGTACGCGTGCGTCCCGGCGCGTTTTGAGTTTATATTTTTACACGGCGGAAATTAAAAACATATCGATAATAAAATGAAAGGATATTTTTGTAACAAGTCATCATAGTGTTGCAAATTGATTTTATAGAGAGGAGTGATATGTCTGGAATTGTTTGCCTGGGTGATGATACCACTCATGGTGGAAAGGTTATTGCCGCGTCGTCGACAATGTTTATCAATGGTATTCAGGTTGCCCTCGTCGGTGATTTAGTTTCTTGCCCAATACACGGAGTCAATCAGATAAAAGAAGGAGATTCAAGAGCATCAGAAAATGGGTTAAATGTTGTTGTTAATAACTGTGCTTGTGCCTGTGGATGCAAAGTCATTAGTTCTCACATCGAAAATACTATTGAGTCTTAACATTATGTGGCCTATCCCCAAAGTACCCGAAAAAAGTACAATTGCCAACTTGTCATACAAGCGATGGGGGATTGTTCTTATTTCTATGTTAATAGTTTGTGCTCTTTTAGGTTTTTCTTTATGGGGGGTTGATGAATATAAGAAAATAGAGTTTTCCCTTCTGCTTCCGGCATTTTTCATATGGTTATGTCTTTTTGGCGCAGCGCTGAATCGTTATGAACAGTCAAGCATTGCTCTTTCTGCCTGGAAAGAGGAAACTGAACGAACAAAGGCATTATGGCAGCACTGGAGTCGACAACAGTTGTCAGTGGTTGGAAATGTTATCCTTACTCCTGAGGACAAAGGGGCTGAGAGTTTGCTTGGGCCTTTGTCTGATATTCCAGCATATCCGGATAAAGTTAGACCGCTGTCGCATTCCTGGGGTTCCATCCGTGTTTTATCTGATATGATCGACAAACAGTTGGAGCAACAGTATCCGGGTTATCGGAAATATTTGCATACTGTTTATGTATTACAACCCTCCAGTTGGGACAAAAATAACGTTAGCCAGATTATTCTTTCACAATGGGATTTACTTCCCGAAGTGAATTATTCCGTTGAGTGTATTGAAAAATTTCACGACAATGTTAATTTAGATGGTTTGATATTAGTTCTTAGCTTCCAATGCTGGTTGACAGGTATACCGAAACAATCCAGCGAAATGGTCTCTGCTCAGCTTATATCATCATCAACTTTTTCCAAACGACATGCTATACCGGTACTTGCCGGATTAGGCCGTGTTATGCATCTGGATAATGATAACCTTGAAAAAGCTTTAGAAATGCTTTTTGAATACAATCGAATAGATAAGAGTGATGTACGTCATGTTTGGCTTTCTGGCATAACTGCTGATATTACTTCAAAATTGATGCAGTATGCCGATCGATTTCAGTGGAAACTTCCAGAGAAACATCCTTTTTATTTAATTGATTTTTCTTTTGGTCCTCCCGGTGAAATGACATTCCCTGTTTCACTCGCATTGTTGGTTGACGCAGCTCAAAATACTGAAGCTAATCAATTATTAATTATCCAGGCATCACCTCAGTCCAGGCTGCTTTGTTTGATTACTCGGAAACATTACTTATGACCCAGAAAAAGGAATTGCAGTCGGCACGTTATGGATTTTGGGGGTATTTTATTTTGATTATTGGCCTTGCTGGTATAACTGCGTTTTTGCTGTTTATTAATCAGGATGCCTTGCTTAAGTATGGTCTGGCATATCGCCAAATTATGTCTGTATGGGGTGGTGTGTTTTGTTTTTTATTTTTAGGCACTGTTTGCTCTCCTTTTTATTGGCGGAGGAAGCAAAGAAAAAAACAACGCAATTATTTACCACCGGATTCCTCGGGGGCTGAAACTAAAACAAATCCTGATGTGATGACAACAATCACAGATTATACAGATTTAAAACAGCACCTTAATCTTCGTTATAGAGTCTTTTGGCGTCGCAAAGTCCGGTTATTATTAATCACCGGCGATGAAGCCGCGATTGAACAACTGGTACCCGGCCTGCAACAGCAGCAGTGGCTTGAAGGCAACCGCACCGTGCTGATTTACGGCGGCAGCCTGGCATCGGAGCCTGACCGCGAAAAATACACCGCGCTGCGTAAACTACGCCGCGGGCGCCCGCTGGACGGGATTATCCGTGTACTGCCTGAGTCGCCTAAGTTGACCCCACATATCAGCGACAGCGATTTACGCGGCCTGGAAAAAATCAGCGAACTGCTGCGTTATTCCGCTCCGGTCTGGCTGTGGCAACTGTGCAGCAGTCACTGGTCGCAGGGTACGCGTCCTGAGCAGGCGGTAGGCGCAAGCTTTCCACCACGCGCAAAAGAAGATGATGTAATCCGCCAGCTGGAACTGATGCTGCCGGCCCTGCGGGCGCAGGGGATGAGTCAGGTCGCGGAAAACAGCAGCCACGACTTCCTGCTGCGCCTGAGCCAGCACCTGAACGACGGTGCTATTGCCCGCTGGGCTCAGCAGTTGCAGCCATGGTTCTTTGTTTCTCAGCAGCGCGTCCCGCTGCGTGGTCTGATGTTCAGCCTGTCGGAGAAGAAACCTGCCGGAATGTCAGCGGGAACAGCCGACGCTGAGAATTATGGATCACAGCGTCATGCCTTGACTCTGCCAGCAACCTGGCAGGGTATTGTTGACGACTGCACCCGCGTACGTGGCCGTCGTGTCGGTATGCCGTGGGAACGAGCGCTGGCCTGGTCACTGATGGCCATCATCAGTGTCTGGGGGGGAGGGATGCTGCTGTCGTTTGCGGTCAACCGGTCACAAATAGTTTCTGTTGCACAGCAGGCTCATGCTCTGGTGGAGCACCCTTCTGTATCGGATTACCAGCTGACGGCCCTGCATGCTTTGCGTAATGATGCCGGTCGCCTGCTGCACCATATTCAGGACGGCGCGCCATGGTATCAGCGCTTTGGTCTTAACCATGATCAGCAGTTGCTTGACGCATTGCTGCCCTGGTACGGGGTGGCGAACAACCGTCTGATACGTGATCCGGCAAATGAAGCGCTTAAGCAGAAGCTCATTGCGCTGGTCAATTCGGCACCCAACAGCGACCAGCGGACACAGATGGCGAAACCAGGTTATGACCAGCTGAAAGCCTGGCTGATGATGTCCCGTCCGGATAAAGCTGATGGTGCATTCTACGCGCAAACCATGAAAACCGTGCAGCCGACGCGTTTAGGTATCTCAACTGGCCTGTGGCAAAGCCTGTCACCGGATTTGTGGGCCTTCTACATCACCGAACTGCCTAAGCAGCCACTGTGGAAAACCACACCGGATGCGCAACTGGTCAGCCAGAGCCGCCAGGTGTTGTTGCAGCAGATAGGACGGCGCAACGCGGAAAGTACGCTGTACGAGAACATGCTCAAATCCGTACGTCGTAACTTTGCCGATGTGTCTCTGGAGGACATGACTGGCGGTACCGATGCCCGTCGCCTGTTTACCACCGATGAGGTGGTGCCGGGCATGTTCACCCGTCAGGCCTGGGAGGGAGGGATTCAGCAGGCCATTGAGAAAGCGGCAAACTCCCGCCGCGATGAAATCGACTGGGTACTGAGCGACAGCCGGAAAACCGTTTCCTCAGACCTGTCGCCGGAAGCACTGAAAGCACGTCTGACGGAACGCTACTTCACCGACTTTGCCGGTAGCTGGCTGAGCTTCCTCAACAGCCTGCAACTTAATCCGGCAAACAATATTGCAGACGTCACTGACCAGCTGACGCTGATGAGTGATGTTCGCCAGTCACCGCTGATTGCCCTGATGAACACCCTCGCCTGGCAGGGGCAGGCCGGCCAGAAGAGTGAAGGCCTATCGGACTCCATCATCAAATCGGCTAAAGACCTGGTAGGCGGGAAGGACAAACCGGTAATTGACCAGTCAGCCTCAGGCCCGCAGGGCCCACTGGATGAAACCTTTGGACCGTTGCTAACACTTATGGGTAAAAACAACGGCAGCAACGTTATGTCGGCTGACAATTCACTGAGCCTGCAAACGTATCTTACCCGTATCACCCGTGTGCGTCTGCGTCTGCAACAGGTCGCCAGCGCCTCTGACCCTCAGGAAATGATGCAGAGCCTGGCGCAGACCGTATTCCAGGGCAAAAGCGTGGACCTGACCGACACCCAGCAGTACGGCAGCCTGATTGCTGCAAGCCTGGGCGAAGAGTGGAGTGGTTTTGGCAGCACCATGTTTGTGCAGCCGCTGACCCAGGCCTGGGAAACTGTGCTTCAGCCATCGGCAGCGAGCCTGAATGACAAATGGAGTCGTTCCGTGGTGGCGAACTGGCATACGGCATTTGACGGACGTTTCCCATTTGCTGTCAGCAAGAGTGATTCCTCTCTGCCAATGCTGGCTGAGTTTGTGCGTAAGGACAGCGGACGCATTGAGCGCTTCCTGACCACGGAACTCGGCGGTGTGCTGCATAAGGAGGGCAGCCAGTGGGTACCGGATAAGGTCAACAGCCAGGGACTGAACTTTAACCCAGCCTTCCTGCGGGCGATTAATCAGCTCAGCCAGCTATCGGATATCTTGTTTACCGACGGCAGTCAGGGCATCAGCTTTGAACTACAGGCGCGTCCGGTACCGCAGGTGGTAGAAACTCAACTAACTATTGATGGACAAAAGCTACACTACTTCAACCAGATGGCAGACTGGCAGAGCTTCCGCTGGCCTGGTGACACCTACAAGCCCGGAACCATGCTGACATGGACCACCGTCAATGCGGGTGCACGTCTGTTTGGTGATTACAGCGGAACCTGGGGCTTTATTCGCTGGCTGGATGAGAGTAAACGAGAGCAGCTTGACCGCAGTCAGTGGATGATGAGTTTTACCGCGCCGGATGGTCGTACCCTACAGTGGGTACTGCGTTCACAACTGGGCAGTGGGCCGCTGGCGTTACTGGCACTGCGGGGCTTCACGCTGCCAGATCAAATATTTAGCGTAGATAGCGCGGCTATGGCGCAGGCGCTGATGACCAATACAGAAAACAGTGACATGGACGGAGTCGAATAATGGACGCTTTGCAGAATCTGGTTGTTGCCTGCCAGGCAGATGAAACCCTGCTGCGACAGCAGGCGCAGTCACATTCCGAAAGCTGGCAGCGCTGGCTTACCCCGATCAGTGAGAACAATCCTACAGGAGAAGACCCGGGTTATGACGATGATTTCCAGCGTATCCGGGAGGAGGTCAATAAACTTTCCAGTATTGATACCGGGCTGATTTGCCAGCTGGCTGAAAAGGTGTTGAACACTGTGGCCAAAGATGTCCGGGTTGCTACTTACTATTGTTGGGCGCGCTTGCACCAGGACGGTGAAACCGGGTTTGCTGAAGGGCTTGAGCTACTTGCGGGATTACTAACGCGCTATGGAAAGCAGCTTCACCCACAGCGAGAGCGAAGCCGTAAACCAGCACTGGAGTGGCTCGCAGGCTCTCGTCTGCTTGACAGCCTGTTACTCTGGCCAGAAGTGGTACGCGACGATGCCCAGCGTACGACCGGTGCGTTGCTTCTCATCCGAGACAGTCTTGAAACTGAGCCTGAAGCGTCACGTCCAGATCTGAGTGCCCTGTACAGCGCGCTGGGTTCCCGCCTGATGAAAGCCGGTGGCGTGGATGCGGTAATACCCCAGAACGCCAGCAGTAAAACACGCGCGCAGTGGGCATCTCACGCGGCAGAACAGGACGCGCCAGTGCTGAGCCACATCACGTCAGGTCAGGATTTGCTGGCTCAGGCCCGAACCCTGACGGGATATCTGCGTGAGCAACCCGATGGCTGGCTTGCCGCACACCGACTGATGAAAAGTCTGCGTCACGACACGCTGCGATCGATCCCGGCACCGGATGCCGAAGGGAAAACGCGCATCGAACCGCCGAGGGCTGACCAGCGGGCAATGCTCAAACGGCTGTATTTGCAACAGAGCTGGCTGGAGATACTGGAACAAGCGGACAGCACTTTCTCGCGTGGCGCCAATCATCTCTGGCTAGATTTGCAGTGGTACATCCATCAGGCCCTGATTAAATCAGGCCAGGATGTGCTGGCCGATATCATTATCGCTGACCTGAAAGGGCTGCTGCGGCGCCTTCCCGGACTTGAAACGCTGGCCTTCAATGACGGCACACCCTTTGCTGATGAGGTCACGCTGAACTGGATAAACCAGAGCGTGCAGGACGAGATGTCCAACTGGCGGGATGAGCCTGTCAATGCCTTGAGTGAAACTGGCAACGATATTCTGGCCCTTGAATCGGAAGCTTTGGAGAAAGCTGACACGGATGGTCTGGATGCCACACTCCACTGGCTGCAAACGCGCCCGGGCACCGACACCACAAAAGACAAATGGTTGGTGCGTCTGCTAATGGCCCGCGTGGCGGAGCAGAAGGGTAAGAATGAGCTGGCTCTTCATCTGCTGGGTGAGCTTGACGGTGCAGCACAGGCCATCACCCTCACGCAATGGACGCCAGCATTGATGTTTGAAGTGAAATCGCGCCGCCTCAGGCTGCTGCGCATGAAAGCCGCCCGCAGCGAAACCGATAAGTCACGGCTTCAGCCAGAGATGGACCAGCTTCTGGCGGGCCTGATTGCGCTTGACCCGGCAGGCTGTGCGGTGCTTTGCGGGTAAAGCGACTGACATACCTTTAAAACACATTTATTCAGGTTCTTATGGATGATTTAACCCTGCGTTATTACGACGCTGAAATGCGCTACCTGCTGGAAGCCGGCGAAGAATTTGCCCGCGCTCACCCTGAGCAGGCTGCAATGCT
>OKWS01000250.1_pt1 | contig 17065 bp, 19 predicted proteins | sample 1607061 | NCBI WGS metagenome assembly OKWS01 (sample SAMN07501040, study PRJEB24779) | human gut metagenome | isolation source: stool | host: human infant | place: USA: Pittsburgh, PA | reverse complement strand
ACAGATGTCACCGACAGAATATGAAAACCAGTATTATCAACGGCTCGGAAGTGTCTAGATTATCCGTGGCGATTCAGACATCCACATCACCAAAGATATGACTTATCCCATACCCATGTAAGTGATCCCAAACTGCATCTCGCACAAACCCTGCACTGATCAAGCCATCATTGAGTTCTATTGCCCGAACAGCATAAAGGATCTTCATTGTAATAGGATCATCTGACCGTATATTCTGCAATGCCTTTTGGTATTCCATTACTGCCTCTATTGGAAATAGTGCCAACTGTGCAAACATTATCAACATTCTCCCATCAATGTCCTCTTCACGCTCTGAGTCGCCTGTCATACCTACTTAAAAAATCGTCTTAGCGTAAGATATTTCCCTTTTTCAGGCGGACCCCGCTATGCACAGCAGCGGAAATAAACTCGAGTAAATGCAATTGTAAACCAGCTAAAAATAAGTGAACTCTTAAAATTTCCTGTTAACACCAGAAAAACCTAGATGATTCCTTCTATAATTATTTTACTAAGTGATTAGCTTAATTTCTGATAGTTTTTACTTTGTATTATACCTAATGGTAACTAATTCCACACAATGATATTGGCGTTACTTGCAAAATCCATTGAATTTAATAGGAAAAACCGATCAAAAGCAGTAAGAATCAATCAAATTAAGATTAGGAATAATCTTAATCCCTTGCAGTTTATGTGGATTTAAATGTTTGTTTTTTAAGCAAATTATATATTAAATTTTTTACTTAAGATTTACATTTGAATAACAAATTGCAAATTTTATATTTACATCTTTTTATGTGTGTTGTTATGTTTAAATTCCCTGCAGGTAGTCCAATTCAATGAACCACTTTGATGAAGGAGGATTTATGGATTATCAACCGCTGGCAGTTTAATTAAAGAAAAGAACAGGCATAAGGGATATCCTTATGCCTGTTTACCCGCATCGTAAGGAACTAATTATGCTGAAATACATTAGTATCGGGGCTAACGAGCTTGATACTTATCTTGATTATGCGCTGCTGAGTATTGTGGCAATTTATCTTTATGAGGCAACGCCTAGTGAAATGGGGCTGCTCGGAGCATGCTTCGCTTTGCCATTCCTTTTTTCAAGTAGTTTCTTCGGTAAATTACTTGATAACGGACAGACTCATCAATGGCGGTCTTTTTTTTTCATAGTAAACAGTTTTGTGACCCCTGTTTTTGTTCTAACTGGGAGTGTTTATGGACTGCTTGCTATAGCATTTATTAAAACAACCGTTCGTTGTGGATTGAGCATATCGAATGTGAAACTTAACGAAAATGACGACGAATCTAAAAGGTTCTATGAGATCTATGGATATCTTATCAATTTTAGTCGCATACTGGTTCCGGTCGCGGTAGTGGCCTTGTATAACTCTTTCGGTTTATGGGAAGTAATTTTATTTTCGTCATCTCTAAATGTTTCAAGCCTGATATGTGAACTTGTATCACTTAGGTTAAATAAAAAAGAAGAACATACTGGGGAAAAGAAAAATGTATATGAGGAAAAAAAATTCTCCTTTGCAGCATCGATGAAGAAAAACAAAAACCTTTTTTATCTAGTTTCTGGTTACACCATAGCGAATTTTGCGTTTTTTTTAAGCAATGATATGTTAGGTTTGTTTTTTAAAAACATCGGTGAGAACGAAAATAGTATCGGATTAATAATTTCTCTACTTGGAATAGGTGGGGTTATTGGTACGAAGTTTGCCTCACTATTGAATAAAAAACTTACATCCGTAGTGATATTGACAACATCGGTCATGATTAACACATTCTCCTTTGCGATTTTCGGTTTTGTGAGTGGAGACATGGTATCTGTATATGTTTACTACGGATGTATCATCCTGATCGGTATTTCATCTGGTGTGACTTTTTTTTCTATACGTTATGGCGTTCGGGAGATCATTGGTTTTAAAAATGTAGGTAAGGCCACTGGCACAATACAGATGATATCTTCCGTAGTAGCAATCACTATGCCCCTTGTCGGTGGGTATATTGCGAACGTTCTTTCACTTGAAATAACTTTCAGGATAACAAGTATAATTCTTTTAGCTCTTCTTTTAGTTATGTCATTAAATATCTATTCATCTAAACTGAGGATAAATACGAATGAACAACCAACCAAAAATGAGTGAAATAAATTTTCTTGAAGATAAGCATTATGCATTATACCAAAAAGGGAAGACGAAACAGACCTGGGATATTGGGCTTGATTGGGGAAAGGCTGTCAACGACGATTTTCCTGATGATCTGAAAGAAGACGCTGTCACAGTGGCCAGTTTATCCTCCCACGTCGAACTCATCGGAATGGAGAATGCAGCTGAACTGATGCTTCAGGCGACTGATTTTTCACTGAAGATAGGTCTTGCTCAGGCAGTAAATGACGAAGCAAGACATGCTGAATTATTCTCACGCTATGCCATATTAGCCAATGGTTATATACTTGATTTGTCCAAAACACGTGAGCTTTATCTTGATCACTTTCATAAACTAAACACTTTTGATGAAACATTCTTGAGCCATGTTTTCCTAGAAAATGGTGCACTTGAACAGTTTAATCTTTTTATTCACGCTTTTGGTGAAGGTAGCTTAATTGGGAAAATCTACAAAGGCGCAATGAATGATGAGGCAAGACATGTCCAGCTTGGTATAAATTATTTCCGACAACTAATTAAGAGTAAGCCCGCTAAAAAGGAAATGGTTCATGATCATTTAACGACTTTTAAAAAAATTCTTCACGTTAACCCAGATGGTATAGCCTGGCTTTCTAAAATAAGTCGAATCCCCGGAGAAATCATTGAAAGTCGCGTTCAGGCCAGACACGATAATTTCATTAATAAAATTATGGAGGACAAATAAATGTTTTCTGGAGTCAAAATTTTGCCCTCAGTCATAACCGAACGTGAGGTGGACATCTTTTATCATTATCTTGGGATTTCAGAAAACCTGAAACATCTTAAAGGCAATACAGATAGTAAAGATGCACATATGTACTATGCGGTACCTTATGGAGAGGCTTTACTAAGTTATTATTGTGATGAAATGTCCTCTCATGTAGGTGAAACTGTTTATCCAAGTTATTCTTTTCTCTGGAACTATAAGAAAGGATATGTTTTACCGAAACACAAAGACAGAAATTCTGTCGATTACATTATATCGATTGGTATACATCCCCGAGAAATGAATGAATGGAGTATTTATGTTGATGGAAGAGCTTATAACATGAATCGTGGGGATGGTCTTGTTCTTGACGGGAAAAAATTAGAGCACTGGCGTGAGGCCTGCCCATATGATAACAGGCTTCAGCTTATTCTGTGCTATACAAGAAGTCTAGGCTTACGATTCGATAAGAGAGAGCATCTTGGTTTCGATCCTGTTCCAGAGGTTATAACAAGCCCTCTCAGGACTAAGCTGGATGTTGATGATCCATACATTAAAAGGTTGGTAAAAGATTATGTCTGAATCATTTGAATTTGACAGTACACATATTTTCTTTGACGGAAAGGTAGTACTGCGTGATTTTTATCAAAATAGAACTAAAGTCACTATGGGATTTATGGCTGCTGGGGAATTCAAATGGCTTGCTGAAAAAAAAGAGCGTTTTAATATTTTGAGCGGAGCTGCTTGTTTTATCATTGGTAATGATGTCTTACCCGCCCTTCCAAATAGTGAAATTATTATTCCGGAAGGTACTGTTTTCATTGTTAAAGTATCAGAGCCTATAGATTACAGGTGTTATTATGGTTAAGTTAGGAATTGTCGGGACTGGCATGATGGCTGGTATCATTGCCGAAAGTTGTTCAGAGGCGGGAGTTAAGTTACATTCTATTCTGTCAAGATCGGCTGCATCATCTGAAAAATTCTGTCTCAAATTCGGCATCAGCCGTAACAAAGGGTTTACTCTTAGAGAAGATTTTTTTTCTGATGATGAGCTGGACGTCGTCTATATTGCTACACCGACATCTGAGAAAGAGAACCTGCTGAAGTTATGTCTCGAATTCAATAAACATGCATTGATTGAAAAACCTTTCCCATCCACCGAGTCCATGCAGACTCTGCTGGATAAAGCCAGTTCCAGGCATCTGGTATGGATAGATGCTACGCATTACATTCATACTCTCTGGTATAAGAAGCTTGATGATCTATTGAATGAATATGTTGGAAGTGTAAACAAAATCCATGCAAGTTTTTCATGGCCTGATAAAAACATAGGTCAGATAAAATACGATCCCATGCTCGAGCCGTACGGGGTGGCAGGTGACCTCGGCTGGTATCCGTTAAGGATAATCAGCAAATTCATCCCATGCGGTAATATCAACAAAATACATTCTCTCCTGTTGCGTGACGGCAATAATGTTATCGTCGATATGAGCGCCATTGGTAACACTGATACCGGTATTGTTTTTATGGCCAATGCTTCATATACGGATTTTGTTGTTCAACAGAAATGTGAGATCTCCGGCTCTAAAGGGCGATTGATCATTAACGATTTCGTTATGCCTTACAGCGGCTCCTTTGTGTATGGAACTCTGCTGCAAGATATGCGGGTACAGGTCGAGTGGGGCATGAAGCCTTTAATTGATAAAAAGGAAATAATTATTAACATCCGGGAAAAACAACATATCAGCATGTTAAAATATCTTGCCGAATTTATAGACAATCCTGAGCACCCTCAACTTAAGCTGCTACAGTCAGAGTGTATGAGAACGATGGAACTCATTCGTGCAATTGAAAATTCACACTTCTGAGACATTTATATAGGTCTAAAAAGTATGGCTAAAAACTTCATGATTTGGATGTATGAAAATTTTATTATTCCTCTTTATGATCGCGCCAGTGTTTTTTTTAAACCCTCAGATGGTCTTTTTATTGGCTATCTCGTTTCGGCCCTGATAATAGCAGTTCTTTTTTACGCTTACTCATCGCGTAGCGCTAACCTTCTGTCTGCCCTAAAAGCGGTTATTGGTGCTCATAGTTTTAGTTCCAGGTCAGTAAAAGATGACCTGAAGCTCTTTATCTTTGATAAGATATTTTTAGGATTTATCTATAGTTTTGTTATCGGCGCTGCTTTTTTATTTCGCGGGGAAGTGATCCATTTTCTTTCATATATTGGAATGCCTACTCAGAAATATTCTCCTGGGATTTTCCTGAGTATAATTCTTACGTTATTATCTTTGTTGGTCTTTGATTTTGCGGTTTTCCTTGAACACTATCTTTCCCATAAAGTATTGTTTTTATGGGAATTCCATAAAATACATCACATTGCGGAAGAGCTGAATCCCCTGACTGCATATCGCTCTCACCCGGTAAATCAATGCTGCTTTATTCTGATGGTGAGTTTATTCTCTGGTACTTACTCCGGTATTGTAGGTTACTTTTTTGATTCTTCCCATGCTTACATATTATTTGCGGGACAGAATGTATTTATGTTCATTCTTCTTTTTCTTGGACTCAATCTTCAGCATTCAAGAATTTTTCTGCGCTACCCTAAAGTTATCAGAAGCATATTTATTAGCCCTGCATATCACCAATTGCACCACAGTAGTGACAAAAAACACTTTGATATAAACTTTGGATTTATTTTTGCATTCTGGGATAAAATATTCAAAACCCAGCTACAACCTTCCCACGAAAAAAACTTAACTTTCGGAGTTAATGGTGAAAAATATGAAAATTATGCTGGTATAAAAAATTCCTACATCACGCCTTTCAAAAAGGCTTTTTTCAGAATTAAGCGAAAAATGATGAAAAAAAGCGTTGTAGGGTCGAGAACCCAGTCTGACTAGCAAATTTTTAGTAGAAATTAAAATGATTGTGGGTTAAGTTCTTGTTTTTTCTTTTATTTAGTAGCAGAGTTTGAAGGCCAAAGGTACAAAAGCATAACGTTACAGTGTGTTTTTCAATGGTAATATGTTTATGTATATCAGGCTATTATTTGACTAAATTACGTTTCCCCAACCACTTTCCTAAGTTGAAGGAAAATATTAAAAAGCCCCTCCGGCGGTAGCGTTAAAATAGTTACATCCCAATCAGTATCATTTGAATGGTAACTTATTCATATTCTACCAATAAATAGGGTGGTCTTTAACAGGTATACCCATTTGATACCACAGTTGACATAAGCTCCATTTGCTCTGAAAATGAACAGGCTTATACGTTGCTTTTGCAACCACCAATGGTTCAGTAGCCTGTGAGAATCGCCTTCGGGTGGCTACAAAAAAGCTCCTGCAACCTGAAAGGGAGCAAACTTTGGTAAATCTGCACACCTTTGAGAGCAGATATCGTCAATGTAAGCGCACTATGACGCGACGATAAAGGTTCCTTCTGTACTAACCAGACAGTCAGAATGTTGTCTTTTCTGACTCCCCGACGGGAAACACTTCCCGGTCGGGCAGGTGTTTCCTTTTTTTATGGAGAAACACAATGTCTGTCATCTCTTCTGCGGTTTTCCCTGAACATCTCCTTACTCAGCTTCAGCAGTCTGCTGACGCAGTTGTCCGGAGATTGAAATCTTTCATTTATCTGCATCGCAACAGCAGCTGGTATGTCAACGGCTCGGGCAATTATGCCGTCCGTGCGCATATCTCTTCTGTCAAAGATCAGGGCGTTAACGTCTTTCTTACCGTTCGTACCGGTTGCCACCGCGCTGAGTATGTATTTCACCGCCTGCCGGTTTCCTTTCCTGAGGGAATCACAGGTCGTCGAAACGCATACCTCTATGCCTGCCGTCAGGCACAGCATCTGGCACACCTGCGCTATCGTTTTCTTTCCGGAGGGTATTCTCATGACTGAAGCTCTGCACGATGTCACTTTTCGTATTCTGTCGATGTCTGAGACGCGACGGGATGTATGTCCCGCTCAGTATGGCCCCGTAAGTGGCGTTTTCATCCGGGGCGAAATCCTCAGAGATAACGTCTCCTGTGGCGAACAGGTTTTTGTCGCACCGCTCGGTGATTGTGATCCGGCTGACCCCGAACTTTGCGTCTGGTGTCAGTATTACGGATATTCTTCCCGGGTTAGGGCCGGCGACATACTGGATGGTGTGGCCGTTTCTGGCATAAATTTCACCGATCCACTGTCGTTAGCTGTGCTGCAACGCCTCCGTTTTAATCCTGAATATGTGTATCAGGAGCAATCTGATTCATATGCACTGAACTGATCGGCTGATGAAGGCCGTGACCGTAAAATGTTGTGGACCCTGACGGGGATATCTCTCCGTCGGAGGGAATATCCCGTTATTTACCTGAGGATATACCCATGCACACAGACGTTTATACGCTTAAAACTCCACTGGACACGCTCAGCTGGCTTTGCCTGCTTGAGAGTGAACTCCTGAGCATCAGGGCATTTCAGCGTCTCGATCTACATACGGACCGGGATGAACCGAATGAACTGACGTTTCTGGAAGATTCCATCATTGGGACCGGCACAGCTTATGGCTGGTTTGTCTTTTTACTCGGGGAAGGCGATATTCCGCCTTTGCCTGATACGTCTAAAAATCTGCTCTTCACGCTGGACGAGCTGGGAAAAGAAATTAACCGGCCCTTCTGGGAGAAGGCCGTGGATGAAGGTATCCAGGATGCCCGGTGTGATCGGGCTATAGCGGCTCTCGAACGGATGTAACCAGCAGACAGAACACACCCTGACGGGGATTTACTCCCGTCCGGGGGATAAATCCCCCTTTTTTTCTTCGCGGAGGATTTATCAATGAAAGACCTGTCTTCTTCCCCGGCTTCCATGTCGGTTGTCTACACCATCGAGCACGTCAGCACGGTTCCGTTGCGTCACTGGCATGCTTTCGTTCTGGCCGTAACAGAAACCTTCTGGCAACTGCCGGTGCGTCTGCGTCCGGGAAATATGTATCTGCCGTCGCTTAACCGCGCGGCTGACCTGTTTCCGGTTGCTGATGTCATGGCGTTCTGTGGCGATTCAGGCGGCTGTTTCTGGCCAGTCAACATGACCATTGAGCGGGAGCGCAGCCACAATACGCTGAGTATCCAGGAGCTGGATTTTCAGCATCAGCCCTGCGATTTCTTTGCGCGTGTTGTGATGGTCCTGCTGCATAACCTGTGTCCGGACAGCTTCCGGATACATTCTTCAGACGAGGGTCGCAGCTGGGCGTTACCGTTACGCTGGATTGAACAACATCTCGGCCTGCCTGAGCAACCGACGCTGACCGCGCCGCAGCCGGTACTGAAAACACCGGTAGGCGAGGGCGCGTTTGATTCCCTGCTGCTGCAGCTGCTCTCCGGTGGTGAGCGGGTGCTGAGCAATGAGGACTGGAATGCATTCGTGCTGGCGGAATTCCATCTGTACGAACTGCAGCGGGTCGCGGAAAAATCTGACGCGCTGTAAACAGTACTGACTTTAACCCCGTCGGGAGAGATGACTCCGGACGGAGCGGCTCTCCCGTTTTTACAGGAGAGCCCCATGCTTTTTTTCGACAATAAAGACCTGACGAACGTCCTGCTGACCGCCCGCATGCAGGGAGGCCAGCTTCATCTGGCAAAGGATGAGGGTGTTTATCTGATGCCGGCCACCGGTGCCTGGCAGGGCAACGATCCGGTGCCGCGTATTGCGTATGCCGCAGGGTGTCACCCTCAGAAAAATGAGGACTGGTACGACACGGCGCGCCTGCTTGCCGGCGGCGATGATTTCATTGAATCACTGACGTTAAGCGACGCGATCGCCACCTCTGTACTGTCCGGCAGGACGGACCTGAGGATCCTGATTACCGACACACAGATACAGGTGCTCACCGCAGCGACTGACCGGGTGAAAGTGGCGCAGTATCGCCAGAAGGCCGATCAGCTTCTGGCGAGTGCAGTCTGTCACTTCAGTGCCTGTGTCGGGCCTGATGAACTCTGCCGCTGGCGTGAAAACGCCGTGCGTCTGCTGACGCAGGCGGCCTTCATCAGCTGTAAGCGGGCGAAGCCTGAAGATCATCAAACCTTTCTGAACGCCTGTGGCAGGCTGCAGGCCAGGTTATCGCAGGTGACCCCGCAGGGGGCGCTGCGGATAACCGGACGTTAACTCACCCCGGCAGGGACTTTTCCTGCCGGAAAGGTTCCTGCCTCTTTCTGAACCGAAGGAGGCCCGTATGGGACTGGATATTTTTCTCTACAGCCAGCACCGGCAGATCGTCGCAGTACCGGCACCGTATCATCCGGTGTGTGAACTGAGCCGCGATTTTTCACTGATTACCTGGGTGGATAAGCATGTCGGTGAGGTGGAAAACGCGACCTGTCTGGAACTGTCACGCGAGCATATTCAGCAACTGAAAGAGAGGCTGGACTGTGCGATTGTGACATTTACAGAGGGTAATGAGGATAATCCGCTTCTTCAGCGCCGGCTGCAGTATGTTTTCACCCTGCGTGACAGGCTGGAAAGCCTGCTCAGTGATTTTGACTTTGAACATGAATACCTGTGGTTTTATGCCGCATGGTAACTGACTTCTGAATTTCCCGTCGACGGGCGTATCTCTGCGCCCGCCGGCGCAGGTGTATGCCTCTGATTAAAGGTATATCTCATGAAAAAAACGACTTCACACAGGGCGGCCCGCCGTCCGGCAAAACAGACTGACCTTTATCGCCAGATCACCGACCGCATTGTTGTTGCGCTGGAAAACGGCGTCGCGCCCTGGCGTAAGCCGTGGCGCGCGGCTGCCGGCAGCGGTCTGGCCGGTCTGCCCCTGAATGCCACAACCGGACGTCACTACAGCGGCGTGAATGTCCTGCTTCTCTGGATGTCAGCGGAAGAGCAGGGTTTTCGCAATAACCGCTGGATGACTTACCGGCAGGCGCAGCAGGCTGGCGGGCAGGTGCGTAAGGGTGAGAAAGCCACCCTGGCGGTGGTTTATAAGGACTGGACGAAGCAGGCGGAGGATCGCGAAGGCAACCGCCTTTATGACAGTGACGGTAAACCGCTGATGGAAACCGTGCCGATGCTCAAACCCCTGCAGCTGTTCAACGCTGAGCAGTGTGAGGGGTTGCCGGCAGAGGTTGCGGCTTCTCCTGAACAGCCCCCGACGGTGGATGAGGATGGCATACTCTGTCCGGACGTAATGAACAGGGTGATCCGGATGTTTAACGCCACAGGGGTTAAACACCGGATGCTGCCTCAGAACCGGGCTTATTACCGCCCGCTGACGGATGAAATTGTGATGCCGGTGGCTGAGCAGTTTTTTACGGAGGCGGACTGCTGGTCCACGCTGTTGCATGAGCTGGTACACAGTACCGGTCATGCGAAGCGACTTAACCGGGAGGGGATAACCTCCTCATCCCGGCAGTTCGGGGACCCGGTGTACGCCTTTGAGGAGCTCATCGCCGAAATGGGCAGCGCGTTTTTGTGTGCTCAGCTCGGCGTGTTCGGTGAGGTTCAGCACGACAGCTATGTGGACCACTGGCTGAAGGTGCTGAAATCTGACAAAAAGGCCCTGTTCCGCGCCTGCCGGCATGCCCGGGAAGCGTCGGAATATCTGCTGGCACTGCCTGACAGTCAGGCTGTGGCGGCGTAATTAACTTATCCGGTGACGGTTATTCCGTAACTGTCGCCGTCCCGTGAGGACACCGCTCCTCACGGGGCTGTGTCCTCTTTTTTTTATGAAAGAGGAGTATTCACTATGTCCGAATGGTGTCATAACCGCCTGGAAATCACCGGTAAATCCGTCTGCATCGATGTCATGCTGCAGTGGATAAACGGCACTGACGTACCGCGTCACCGCCACGCTGTGCAGCAGAGCATACAGCTTTTTCTGGCCGGCGCGGCGGGGATACTCAAGCCGGTGCGGACCACGTCGTATCCGTCCTGTCAGGGGCTGGTCCGTGCAGGCACAGGGCTTTCCACTGCGGCCAATCAGGCGTTTGAAAGCTGGCTGGCGCTCCTGCTGAAGGATGCCGTCCTCGATGCGGAAACTATCAGGGCCATTGACCGGCTGTATCACCAGTCAGGTCTGGGCGCGCTGAAATGGGAGAATATTCCCAGCCCGGCACGTGAGGTTATGGCGGAGCTGATTGCCAGGCAATACACCGACTGGTTTGGTCTGGTCAGCGCCGGCGATGAGTCTGATGCCGCAACTGCCTGGGAGCGGCTCAGCCAGTATCCTGAACGCTCCCAGCCCTGCGATATGCTGGCCGTCATACCCACGCGGCTGGCAGCAGAGCTGAACGGTTCCGGGGGGCTGATGTCAGGCGTATCGACCACAACCAGCCTCTACTGCCGGCAATACGGCATGGAGTGGCCTGCCGGGCACAATGTCAACTGGCAGCGGCATTCGCCAAACAGTCTTACGCTGCAGATGGATACGCCCTGGCTCCCGCCGTCAGGTGAGGTTGTCGGGGAAATCTCAGCGGTGTTTGACTGCGAGGTGCGTCACAGCTACAGCGAGCCCGTAAGCGGTCTCAGCGGTTACGACTGCTATGACGGCGGTGAACATGTTGACGGACATAAAGGCGCGTCCGGCGCGCCTCAGTCCGGCCAGGTACTTTATCTGGTCAGCGATGAGCCCGCTTCACCGGCTCAGGACACTGCATCATATCGTGAGGTCAGGGGTTAAAAGCCTGCGCCTTCGTTAACCCAGCCACGGCAATGCCGTGGCTTTTTACCCTCAGGGGACACGTCCCCAGGTCAGGGTGCGTGTCCCTTTTTTTTATGGAGAAACGCATGCCTGACATGATTAACCACGAAAAAGCCTTTGTTAAATTGTTCAGTCAGACGGCCCGATATCACCACCGGTTCAAAGTATTTGAAGACTTCATCAGCTGCAGCGTCATCGCGCTGGAAAACCGGCTTCACTTCAGTGAGGTGCGGGAGCAAAAGTATCTGCGTATAGTCGGTGGATACGAAAAGGAGGACGTCACGCGCATGGCGCAGCTGCTGGCCCACGTTGTTAACGGACTGGATGACGCGCCGGGGGACTTTCTTGGCCGCGTCTTCATGCAGCTGGAGCTGGGTGACAAATACCGGGGGCAGTTTTTCACGCCCTGGGACGTGGCCAGAATGATGGCGGCCATGCAACTGGGCAATGTTGATACCCTGTTTCGGGACAGGCCCTTCATCACCCTGAATGAACCCGCGTGCGGTGCCGGCTGCATGGTGCTGGCATTTGCTGATGTTCTGCAGAAGGCGGGCTGGCCACCGCACCGGTATCTGTGGGTATCTGCGACTGATATCGACCCACTTGCGGCCGGAATGGCTTACATACAGCTGTCCCTTTGCGGGATTGCCGGCGAAGTGGTGATCGGTAACACTCTGGCGAGTGAACGACGCCGGATACTTTACACACCCGGGCACTATCTCGGCGGCTGGCCTGTTCGTCTGGATCCGCGACACTTTCAGGCAGCATAATCACATCGACACGCTCCCGACCGGGAGCGTTTTTTATTTATGATGCAGGGTATCTGGTTTTTTATCGCACTTGACGCCTCCCGCTGCCAGTCTGGCTTCTTCATACGCAGCTGCCGGAGAACCCCATGACCTGGAAAAACACAGCCGAGCAAAACGCCATCATCGAGTGGAAGGGCAGTCATCTCGTGGTAAACGCATTTGCCGGCACTGGAAAAACCACCACGTTAGTCAGCTACGCTGAAGCCAACCCGGAAAGCAAAATGCTTTATCTTGCCTACAACCGCGCCGTGAGGGATGAAGCTGAGCGCAAATTTCCCTATAACGTAGAGTGTAAAACGTCCCATCAGCTGGCGTGGGTCCGCTTCGGTAAACATTTCAGTGACCGGCTGACAGCCAGTCTGCGGATTACGGATGTGGCCAGAAAGCTCAACACCCGCCACTGGCCGCTGGCAAGGCTGGCGCTCAGTGGGCTGAACATGTTCCTCTGCAGTGCTGACCCCGAGCCGGGGCTGATACATCTGCCGGCAGAGGATGATCGCCACGGTCTCGATGCAGGTAAAATTCTGGGGGCAATCCAAATCCTCTGGTATGAAATGAGCCGTACTGATTCAGTCTTTCCCGTCACGCACGACACCTACCTTAAACTGTTCCAGCTCTCTCATCCTGACCTGTCAAAATGCTGGGACACCATCCTCTTCGACGAGGCACAGGACGCCAATCCGGTGACCAGTGCGTTTGTACTGAATCAGCCCTGCCGGGTCATTCTGGTCGGCGACCGTTACCAGCAGATTTACCGGTTTCGCGGGGCAGAGAATGCACTCAGCGCCCCGCAGCTGGCGCAGGCGGACCGGTTATGGCTAACGGCGAGTTTTCGTTTCGGCCCTGAGGTCGCGCGTATGGCCAATATCCTGCTGGAGCGTGCCGGAGAAGAAAAGCGGGTGACGGGAAACGGGGGGCAGGACGCCGTCGTCAGCAGCATCCCGGATGAGGCTGAACACGTAGCTGTACTGAGCCGGACGGTATCCGGTGTGATTGGCAGCGCCCTGACGGCAAGCCTCATGGAGAAAAAGGTTTTCTGGGTCGGGGGGATTGAAGGCTATAAAACGGAGGAGCTTGAAGACCTGTACTGGTTCTCCGCCGATATGCCTGAAAAGATGCAGTCCCCGCGCCTGAGCCGGGACTACCGGGATTTTGACGAGTACTGCTCGATAGCCAAAGCCACGCAGGACGTGGAGATGAACCAGGCTATTCGCCTGCTCGATGACTTTTTCCCGCTCCCTCAAAAGCTGGCCATTATGCGCCGTCAGGTAGTCACTCATGAAAAAGAGGCTCAGGTCACGGTTTCAACCGCACACCGCAGCAAGGGGCTCGAATGGCCGGTGGTAATGCTGAGTGAGGATTTTACTGACATTACCGACCCGCTTCTTTCGCAGGATGAGCGGCAGGATGAGACTAACCTGCTGTACGTGGCTGTCACCCGAGCCAGAAGAACGCTTGTGCTTAACGAACTGATGCGCTGGCTGAGCGATGAAGGCGGGAAAAACCGCGAGACGACGCACGAAACCGTACCGTCCGGAAATGGAGAGAGCGCCGACAGGCACGAAGAAACGGGAAAAACTTCTGAGAGTGAGTAACTGGTTTTTTATGGTGATGCGCGGGGAGTGTCACAACACTGGGCAGCCCTATACCAGGAGAAAATCATGCGCGACAGAATCAGGACCCTGAGGTTTCTGTTTTCAAAAGGTGAACCGGAACCAGCACATCATGTATCCGCTGTCACACCTGCCGGCTACCACACTCCGCTTACGGTCGATTCGCTGTGCCGTAGTCCGTTGAGAAAAACCTGCCTGCAACAAATATGGGAAAACAGCTCACTTCCGGCGGAAGTTTATCACCGGTTTTATATAACGCCACTGCATGGCTTACTGGCCAGGGTACAGAATGTGCCGGCAACACAGCAGGGAAGGTGGTCGCAGTCAGACGGCTTCGGGGACCTTACACTGCAGTTCACAACCTGTGCGGTCAGACTGGCCAAAGGATACATGTTTCCACCCGGAGCTGTGCCAGAAGAGCAGGCAGAGCAAAACGTGATGTGGAATGCGGTCATTTTCTGGTCTGCACTGTTCTGGCATTTGCCCCTCCTGGCGTCTCTGGAGGGTGAGTTGCTTGACGGTAAACGCTGGCTTCCGGGAATAACCGTTCCGGACTCGCCTTATCGATTTCGCTTCCGGGAAGCTGACAACTCTTCAGCTTTTGCAGCGCTGGCAGCCGGACAACTTATGCCAGCAGAGGCTACAGGATGGCTGGCAGAAAATCCCGAAGCTCTGGGTAATCTTGCCGGTTCCTTATGGAATCAGCATCCGGCGATGCCACTTATCAGAAGCTTAATGAAACAAGCTGCCGAAAAGGTGGAATCGCCTTCACTGGAGGTATCCGGGGCAAATGAGAAAGTTAACACCCTCATAGAGCCGGCTCTTTCAGTTCCGCAAACGCCGTCTGATCAAGAGATTGAATTAGAACCGTCAGTAGAAAAAACACTGAAAACTACATCGCCAGAAGCTGCAGATTTGCAGGGAATTCAACTCGCATCTTCTATTGCACCGGTGCCGATGGCTGATGGCAGCAATCTCGTCAGCAATGAAAAGGCAGGCGAGAGTACGGAATGTGATCCAAACGAAACAGAGAAGGCTGATACAGAGATGCTGCTAAGCCTTTTCAGTGCCATTGAAGAGCCTGATATGACCGGGACTGAAGCATGTGATGAAGAGTCTTCAATCAGTACGAGAACAGAAAATGAGCCAGAATTTTCCCCCCTTAATGAACTACTTCCAGATGCTGATAAGCCTGAGATAAATCAGACAGTAGCAGAAGACTCTTTCCCTGAACACGCTGTAGAGGATAACATCCCTTTACACAGCATTAACATTGACGCACAAAAAACAGTGATAAAAAAACAGACTGGCACTGAATTTCTCAGGTGGCTTTCTGAAGGACTTAAGAGCAAGCGAATTGACATTAATCAGCCTGATTCGAGGGCGCATGCAGTTGCAGGGTTCATCTTTCTCAGGGTTCCGGACATATTTTATCTTTACATCAGAGAAAGCGGAGCAGAGCTAAGCAGGGATACCATACAAATGGAATTTGAGAAGCTGCATATTCACAAGGTGCGCCGGGGAGAGCGTTTTATTAAAGCGAAACTGTACCACTCTCCTGGCAAAGAAGGCACGTTTAAACCTGTAAGTGGATATCTTGTCAAGACTACACACCTTTTCAGAGGAGCGTCTTCCCCTGAAGACAGCGGGCTTCTGTCTTTCCTGTGAAGGAGGGGCAGTCCATGAGGGCCCTTAAGGGCAGCTTGATTTAGAAAAAGGAAATGCTGTATGTCTGACAAAAACCATTATACGACATGGGAAGAACTGCTTGAGGAGTACTTCTTCGCCCGAAACCTGCGCGCTGCAACAGAATGGAGCTACGCAAAGGTTGTAAAGGGGTTCCTGAAATTTACGGGGGCTGACATAACCCCATCAATGGTTACTCATCATGAAGTACTAAGATGGCGGCGATATGTACTCAGAGAAAAACAACAATCGGCGCAGACCTGGAATAATAAAATTGCACATCTCAGGGCCCTCTATAACTATGCTATGGAAAGTGGTTTATTGCCTGCGGGCAAAAACCCTTTTAACAACTGCACTGTACAGCGGGACAGAAAGAAAAAACGGACTTTAAACCGCTCTCAGCTAACCCGCCTTTATCTGATAATGCAGCAGGCTGAAATTGAATCCAACCGGAAAATTTTCGCACGTGGCGGGCGGAGTGCGCTTTACCCGGCCTGGTTCTGGATAACCGTCCTGGATACGCTCAGATATACGGGAATGAGGCAAAATCAACTGCTGCATGTTCAGCTCAGGGACGTCAATCTGACAGAAGGCTATATTGATTTGCGCCTTGAGGGGAGTAAAACGCACAGGGAATGGCGCGTTCCCGTTGTCAAGCAACTGCGTTTGCGGCTACAGCTTCTTCTTACACGGGCAACGGAGGCTGGAGCCGGGCCAAAAGATAACCTCTTCGATGTCAGTTTTTACATTGCCGGGAAAAAGGCAAAATTTGACAGGAATGATGTGACAGTGATGCATCAAAAGCTCCGCTCTTTTTTTCGCCGTCTGTCAAAGGAATGTGGTTTTGCCGTTTCGCCGCACCGTTTCAGACATACCCTGGCTACAGAACTGATGAAAGCACCGGAAAGGAATCTTCAGCTGGTTAAAGATTTACTGGGTCATCGTAGCGTAAGCACAACAATGGAATATGTGGAACTCAAGATGGACATTGTGGGAAAAACACTGGAAGAAGAATTGTCCCTGCACACAGATCTCTGTGTAGAAAGGGAATTACAACTATTGACACAAAACTGATTGACTGGGATTATTGCCAGTGATCGAGAGAAGGGAGCCTGCGGTAACAGGCTCCCTCACTTGAGGGACTGATTCAGAAACGTTAACCAGTGCAGATACGCCTACACCGGAGGACATTCCGTAATGACCGGCCCCTGTATTAACCGCCCGTTAAGGTTCTCATCTCTTAACCAGCGTGCTTTGATGCAAAATTAGTGGTGCCCGGACTCGGAATCGAACCAAGGACACGGGGATTTTCAATCCCCTGCTCTACCGACTGAGCTATCCGG
>OKWS01000249.1_pt1 | contig 17155 bp, 15 predicted proteins | sample 1607061 | NCBI WGS metagenome assembly OKWS01 (sample SAMN07501040, study PRJEB24779) | human gut metagenome | isolation source: stool | host: human infant | place: USA: Pittsburgh, PA | reverse complement strand
TCCGCTTTGGCCTTCACAAACGCCGCCGCCCCGACGATGCTGTTTTCGCCGATCGTCGCCCCGTCCATCACCACCGCATTCATCCCCACCAGCGCATTACGACGGATAATGCAGCCGTGCAGGATCGCACTGTGGCCGATATGCCCGTCCTCTTCCACCACCGTGTCCTGCTCCGGAAAACCGTGCATCACGCAGTTATCCTGAATGTTCGCGCCGTCTTTCACCACGATCCGGCCAAAATCACCGCGCAGGCTGGCGTTGGGGCCTACGTAAACACCTTTGCCGAGGATCACGTCGCCAATCAGCACCGCGGTCGGGTGAACATAGCTCTCTTCAGGCACGACCGGCGTCAGACCATCAATTTGATAAACAGGCATACCCTCTCCTTATGTGATATTCAGACCACCAAAACGCTGGTGATAAAGCGTGCCGGGCGCGGGCAGCTCGCCGACGGAGGTTTCCCCCTTCTCACTGACAAACGCCAGGGCTCCCGCTGCCACGCGCTGGTAGATGTTAATGCACAGCTGTCGCGCGCTCTGTCCCGCCCAGTGCGCCGGGAGTAACTCCTCCGGCAACAGCGGATCTTTCAGCACCACGCGACGATAAAAATGAATGAGTAACAGCTGGATCTGAAAGCAGCGTTCCGGGGTTAAATCCTCGGGCGACGCCTCTTTCAGCAGCGGCAGCAGCGGACGGAACGAGTTGATAAACGTTTCGTACATCGCGTTTTGTTCGGTCAGCTGCCAGCACTCTTCCACGCGGGATCGTAACGCCGCGCGTGACAAAGCCAGCGGCGAATGAGCTTCAAAGAAAATGACGTTTTCCGCCACGCCCGCGTCATGCAACAGCGACTGCACGTCCGCGAGGTTCTGCGACGGCGAGGCCATCAGGCTCGGCGCCAGCGTGCCGAACCCTTGCCAGATGAGCTGTTTTTTCACGTCCGCGAGCGTGGTTTTATCCAGCCCCTCGGAAAGCAGTAGCAGCCATTTACCATCCCATGCCGGCAGTTCTGCACGGTAGATTTTATTTTCCGCGCGTCGGGTCAAACGCAGCCCCTTGTCGCTGAGACGGTAAAAGCTGCGGCGGCCAATGCGGGACACGTCCAGCCAGCCCTCTTTGTTGAGGCGAAACAGCGCGGTGCGCACAAAGCGCTCCCCGAATCCCATCCCTTCCAGCAGGGCCGCCAGACTGCCGAGCCAGATCTCTCCGCCGCGATGGGAAAGCGCGTCGCCATACAGCGAGGAGATAAGCGACGTTCCGCTGACGGGAACAGAGCTGACTGCGTGCTGGATAAAGGCATCAAGTTTATTCATGTGATTCATTCTGTTGTTATTTTTTTCCTGGATGAATCATAGCATACGAATCTGGGGTGTACCCTCACCCTAACCCTCTCCCAAAGGGAGAGGGAACTTAATACACCCTCTCCCTTTGGGAGAGGGCTGGGGTGAGGGAATTCAACCGTTGGCTGCAACCTTACGCAAATCAAACACCCGGCAGGCTTTACCCTCGGATCGCGGTATGCTTCCGCAGTTAACGATCATCACATCGGTTGAAATCCCCACCATCGATTTAATCCGATGACGCAGCTGATGGCAGACCTGACAACGCTGTTCATGCGTCAGCGTTAAGCTACTCTGTTTCAGCTCGACCTTCACCGAAAGTGAATCAAGATGCCCGCGGCGGTTCACCTCCAGCTGATAGTGCGGCGAAAGATGTTCGAACTTGACGATCTCCTCTTCCAGCTGTGACGGGAAGACGTTAACGCCGCGAATGATGAGCATGTCGTCGCTGCGCCCGCTGATGCGATCCATCCGGCGCATGGTGCGTGCGGTGCCCGGCAGCAGGCGCGTCAGGTCGCGGGTGCGGTAGCGGATCACCGGCAGCGCCTCTTTGGTCAGCGTGGTGAACAGCAGTTCACCCTGCTCGCCGTCGGCCAGCGGCGAGCCGTCATTCGGGTTGACGATCTCCGGGTAGAAGTGATCTTCCCAGATGGTCGGGCCGTCAGCGGTTTCAAGACACTCCATCGCCACGCCCGGCCCCATCACCTCGGAGAGACCATAGATATCCAGCGCGGTAATGCCCAGCCGTTTCTCGATTTCGCGGCGCATCGCCTGCGTCCACGGCTCGGCGCCAAACACGCCGACGCGCAGGGAACAGGCGCTGGCATCACCGCCCATCTGACGCTCCAGTTCTTCGATCAGGTTCAGGCAGTAAGAGGGCGTCACCATGATCATATCCGGCTGGAAATCGCGGATCAGCTGCGCCTGCTTCTCCGTCTGGCCGCCGGACATCGGGATCACCGTCGCCCCCAGACGCTCTGCACCGTAGTGCGCCCCCAGCCCGCCGGTGAAGAGCCCGTAACCGTAGGCGACGTGAATTTTATCCTTCGCGCTGCCTCCGGCGGCGCGCAGGGAACGGGCGACGATATTGGCCCAGTTGTCGATATCATTCTGGGTATACCCCACCACGGTCGGCTTTCCGGTGGTGCCCGACGAGGCGTGAATACGCACCACCTGCTCCATCGGCACCGCACAGGTATCGAACGGGTAGTTGTCGCGCAGATCCTGCTTGGTGGTGCACGGGAATTTTTGCAGGTCCGCCAGCTCGTTGAAATCGTCAGGGTGAACGCCCGCGGCATCAAACTTGCGTTTGTACATCGGAACGTTGTTGTAGGCGTGGTTCAGCGTCCACTTCAGGCGCGCGGTCTGCAACGCCTGCAATTCATCAATGGACGCGGTTTCGATCGGATCAAGCTTTGTTGTATTTATCATCGCAGGGTACTCACATTATTGTTCGCTCAAACACGCTCAAGGATCATGGCAATGCCCTGACCCACACCGATGCACATCGTACACAGCGCGTAGCGCCCGCCGCGTCGGTGCAATTCATTGCTCGCGGCCAGCGCCAGTCTGGCACCGCTCATTCCCAGCGGATGACCTAGCGCGATCGCTCCGCCGTTCGGGTTGACATGCTCCGCGTCATCCGGCAAGCCCAGCTGACGCAGCACCCCCAGCGCCTGTGCGGCGAAGGCTTCGTTAAGCTCAATGACGTCCATATCGGTGATACTGAGTCCGGCACGTTCCAGCACCTTACGGGTGGCGGGAACCGGGCCTAATCCCATCAGACGCGGCTCGACGCCCGCGGTCGACATGGCCACAATGCGGGTGCGCGGGGTTAACCCCTGGGCAAGCGCCATCGGCTCGCTGGCGATAATCAGCGCCGCCGCCCCGTCGTTGACGCCAGAGGCGTTCCCCGCCGTCACCACACCGTTCTTGCGAAACGGGGCTTTCAGCGCGGCAAGCTGTTCAAGGGTGGTTTCGGCGCGCGGATGCTCGTCTACGCTCACTTCCGTTACCGCGCCTTTTTTCCCCGTTACCTGTACCGGGATTATCTCCTGCGCCAGAACGCCATTCTGCTGCGCCCGCGCGGTGCGCTGCTGGCTGCGCAAGGCAAATGCGTCCTGATCGGCACGGCTTATATTTAACAATTCCGCTACATTCTCTGCCGTTTCCGGCATGCTGTCAGTTCCGTATTGCTGATGCATGAGCGGATTCACAAATCGCCAGCCGATGGTGGTGTCGAAGATCTCCGCCTGACGCTGAAACGCCGCGGTGGCTTTGCCCATCACGAAGGGCGCACGGGACATGGATTCGACGCCACCGGCGATCAGCAGATCGCCATCCCCGGCCTTAATGGCGCGCGCCGCAAAGCCAAGGGCATCCAGACCGGAGCCGCACAGGCGGTTAATGGTGGTACCGGAAACGGTCTGCGGCAGCCCGGCCAGCAGCGAAGACATGCGCGCCACGTTGCGATTATCCTCTCCGGCCTGATTTGCGCAGCCGAAGATCACGTCATCTATGCGCTCCAGATCGAGCTGCGGGTAACGCGCCAGCAGCGCACGCAGCGGAACGGCCCCTAAGTCATCGGCACGCAGGCTGGATAATCCTCCACCGTAGCGACCGACCGGGGTACGCACACCCTCACAAATAAATGCGTTACGCATCAGGCTTCTCCTGTCACACTGCCGCCGGTGCGGTGGGATTTCCCGCGAAAAAGAGCGACGGTTTTCTGTTGTTGATTCTGAATTTCGATGTCGTAGACGCCGGTCAGTTTGCCCTGATGCTTCACCCGCGCGGTAGCGGTCAGCTTATCGCCAGCAAAGCCCGGACGCAGAAAATCGATGGCGCAGCCTGAGGCCACCGCCGCCAGCCCCTGACTGTTGCAGGCGTAGGCAAAGGCGGTATCGGCCAGCGAGAATAGCTGTCCGCCGTGGCAGGTTTTATGCCCGTTAAGCATCTGCGGGGTGATGGTCATGGTCACCACCGCGTAGCCCTCGCCCATCTCGATAATGTCCATCCCCATCGCCTGCGCGCAGGCGTCCCGTTCGTACATCGCGCGGGCGTTATGCCAGGCGTTATGACTCATAACTACTCTCCAGAAGCGCACGCTGGCGCAGCAGTGAACAGGGGCGATAACGTTCCTCGCCGTAGTGACATTGCAGGTTCTCCAGCAGCGTTAACAGACGCTGCCAGCCAAGGCGCTCGCCCCAGGCGATGGGGCCGCAGGGATAGTTGACCCCTAAGCGCATGGCGGTATCGATGTCTTGCTCACTGGCGACCCCTTTTTGCAGGGCATCCAGCGCTTCGTTGGCAATCATCGCCACCGTGCGCCAGATCAGCAGGCCGGGGTAATCCGCAATCTGGACCACCCGTTTCTCCTGGTGCTGCAACCAGTAAATGGCTTTCTGCGTGGCGGCGTGCGGGTTGCCGGGCGCGGCGGCTATAACGGCCACATCCCGCTCGATGCGGTCGACCACCACCACCGGACAGCCGTGGCGCAGCGCCAGCGACTGCGCGGTTTCACCCTGCGTTTCGATCAACAACAGATCGTCAATTTCCGTGACACCGTCACTTCTTCGCTGTGCGCGCATCGGGCTGAAGCTGTGGCTGACCGGGGCGAGCCAGCTGACGGCGGGTTTGTCCTCCTGCCAGCGGTAAACGCCCTGCCCGCTTTTCTTACCCAGACGCCCCGCCAGCACCAGCTCCTGCTGCACCAGCGACGGCAAAAAACGACGCTCCTGCCAGAAGGCGTTAAATACGGAGCAGGTCACGGCAAAGTTGACGTCCTGACCAATCATGTCCGTCAGCTCAAGCGGCCCCATCGGGAAACCCCCGCCGTCTCGCAGGGCGGCGTCGATCACCTCGGGCGCTGCCACCTGCTCTTCCAGCGCGCGCCAGGCTTCCGAGTAGAAAGGACGCGCTACGCGGTTGACGATAAACCCCGGTGTGGACTGGCAGCGTACCGGCTGCTTTCCCCAGCTCAGCGCCAGCTCGCACAGCGCATCGGCCACTTCGGGTGAGGTCGCCAGCCCGCTGACCACCTCCACCAGCTTCATCACCGGGGCAGGATTGAAGAAGTGCAGCCCGGCGACGCGTTCAGGGTGGTTTATCTCCGCCGCAATCGCGGTAACGGAAATAGACGAGGTATTGCTGGCGAGTAGCGTCTGCGGCGGGCAAACCTCTGCCAGCTGGGTAAACAGCGCCTTTTTCACTTCAAGCCGCTCGGAGGCCGCCTCGATCACCAGATCGGCTTTCGCCAGAGCAATGATATTCGTCACCGGCGTCAGGCGGGCGAGGATCTGTTCCCCGGCGTCGGCAGAGAGTTTTCCGCGCGAAACGCGAGAGGACAGCCGCTGGCGAATGCCGTCGACGGCGCGGGAAATCGCCGCAGCGTCAATGTCGTACACCAGAACCGGATGACCGTGGCTGGCTGCCACTTCGGCAATCCCGGCGCCCATGGTGCCGCTGCCAATGACGGCGACCGTATGGATATGCACCATCTTATTTCCCCGTAAAGTTCGGCGCGCGTTTTGCCAGGAACGCGCTGACGCCTTCCCGGTAGTCGTCGCTGCGTCCGGCCAGACGTTGATAGTCGCGCTCCAGATCAAGCTGGGCGTCGAGGGTGTTGGTTTCGGCGGCATTGATTGCCTGCTTGATCAAGCCCAGGCCATAGGTCGGCTGCGAGGCAAAATGCAGCGCCATCCGCTGTGCGGTGGCGGAGAGCTGCTCGTCGTCCACCACCTGCCAGATCATTCCCCAGGCCTGTGCCTGCTCGGCGCTGAGCTTGTCGCCCAGCAATGCCAGCCCCATGGCGCGGGCGCGTCCGGTCACGCGCGGCAGCAGCCAGGTTCCGCCGCAGTCCGGTACCAGCCCGAGCTTGCTGAAGGCCATCACAAAGCTGGCTGAACGGCCCGCAATCACCATGTCGCAGCCGAGGGCCAGCGTGGCTCCTGCCCCCGCCGCCACGCCGTTAACCGCGCAAATCACCGGCTTCGGCAGTTTTGCCAGGCGGCGCACCAGCGGGTTGTAAAAAGTCTCAACGGACATGCCCAGATCCGGCGCAGGGCCGTTCGGGTCCACGTTACGGTCGTTGAGATCCTGCCCGGCGCAGAAACCGCGTCCTGCCCCGGTGATCAGCAGGCAGCGGATAGCGTCATCGCGCTCGGCCTGCTTCAGGCATTCGGAAAGCTGCTGGTGCATGACATCGTTAAAGCTGTTCAGGCGCTCCGGGCGGTTCAGCGTAATGGTCATTACGCCCTGCTCAACATGGCTCAGAATAAATTCCACAATTAGCGTCCTTTAAAGTCTGGGGTGCGTTTTTGTAAAAAGGCGTTGATACCTTCCCGGCGATCGTCTGTGGCCGCGAGCAGCGCAAACAGCTGACGCTCCTGCGCCAGCCCGGCCTGAAGCGGCACTTCCTGCGACTGGCGAAGCGCCTGCTTCGCCGCCTGTAACGCCAGCGGCGAGTGGCGCGCCATCAGCCCCGCCTGCTTCAGGGCGTACTCCAGCGTCAGCGAGGCCGGGTAGACGTCGCTGACCAGCCCGGCGCTGTGCGCCTGAACCGCCGTGATGCTTTCGCCCGTCAGCACCATTTTGCTGGCCAGCGATTTGCCCACGCTACGGATTAGCCGCTGTGTGCCGCCTGCGCCCGGCATGATCCCGAGGGTGATTTCCGGCAGGCCAAAGCGGGCGTTATCACCGGCAATCACCACGTCGCAGAGCAGCGCCAGCTCACAGCCTGCCCCCAGCGCGTAGCCGTTCACGGCGGCAATCAGCGGTTTGGTGAAGGCGTTTATTCGCGCCCACAGCTGCGGGCGGATATCGTTCAGGGTTGCGGGCAGGTCTTTCTCCGCCATTTCGTTGAGATCGGCCCCGGCGGCAAAGCAGCGTTCGTTGCCGTAAATCACACAGACGGCGATCTCCGCATCCGCGGCGGCGGCTTCAAGCTGCTCCGCAATTTGCGTGAGCAGGGCATTGTTGAGCGCGTTGCGCGCCGCCGGACGGTTAAGCGTCAGCTGCAACACGCGGCCATGACGGGTGACAATCAGTTCGCTCATGCCATCCCCTTCGCATCAAAATCGACGATAACGTCAGCGGTTAACGGCAGCGCCTGACAGCTCAGCACATAGCCTGCGGCCAGCTCGTCCGGCTCCAGGCTGTAGTTGGTCGCCATGTCCACCTCCCCGCGAAGCACTTTGCATTTGCAGGTGGCGCACACGCCGCCCTTGCAGGCGTAAGGCAGATCTGCCCCCTGACGCAGGGCCGCGTCAAGAATGCTCTCGTCGTCCGCCGTCAGGGTGATCTCCCTGTCGCGCCCGTCCTGACGGACGGTGACCTTCTGCCCGTCGGCCTGCACGCTGACTGTCCGCTTAACGGGGGTTCCCGGCGTGTTAAAGCGTTCAAGATGGATCGCTTTTTCCGGCATACCCAGCGCTTTCAGCGCCGCCTCAGCCTCGTCCATCATCGCCGACGGGCCGCAGATGAAGGCTTCATCGTACTGGCGGAAATTCACCAGCGTTTTTGCCAGCGCATGGAGCTTTTCCCCGTCAATACGGCCATGGAGCAGATCGCTGTCGAGCGTCTCCTGGCTGAAGATAGAGATCAGCTGCAAACGCTGCGGGTATTTATCTTTCAGGTCCGCCAGCGCCCGGCGGAACATCATGCTCTGGCTGCTGCGGTTACCGTAAATCAGGGTGAAGTGGCTGTGGGCTTCAGTGGCCAGCGTAGCGGACATAATCGCCAGCATCGGGGTGATCCCGGACCCGGCGGCAATCGCCAGATAGTGGCCTTCGCGTTCGGCCTGCGGCTGGTAGCCAAAATGCCCCTGGGGAACCATCACCTCCAGCGCCATGCCCGGTTTGATCTCGTCCCGGGCATAGCGGGAAAATCGTCCGCCCTCGATGGCTTTGACCGCCACGCTGATCTCACCGCACGCGGTGCTCCGGCAGATGGAGTAACAGCGGCGCAGTTCATCCCCGCCAGGACTGGCTTTCAGGGTCAAATGCTGACCGGGACGGAAGCGGTACGCCTCCTGTAACGCCTGCGGCACCGCGAAGGTAATGGTCACCGCGTCGCGGGTTTCAGGTTCCACTTTTGCCACTGTTAATGAATGAAACGTTGTCATGGCAGCCTCAAATACATTTGAAATAGTCGAAGGGCTCACGGCAGGTATTGCAGCGGTAGAGCGCTTTGCAGGCCGTGGAACCAAATTCACTGATGAGCGAGGTATCGGTGCTTGCACAGCGCGGGCAGCTCACCTCCGCGGGAACGTGGGCATGGCAGCTATGGCCAACAGGCGGGCTGATACCATATTCCCGCAGGCGCCTGCGGGCATCGTCGGTCATCCAGTCGGTGGTCCAGGCGGGCTCCAGTTGCAGCAGAATATGTACCGGGGAAAAGCCGTTCCCGGTCAGAGTTTCGCGGATCGCACCCAGCAGATGCTCCGTTGCCGGACAGCCCGAATAGGTTGGCGTGAAGCCTATAACCCAGCCTTCCCCCTGCGCCTTCACGCTGCGCACCATGCCTAAGTCGGTGATGGTCAGCACCGGCACTTCCGGGTCGGGGATCTGGCTTAACAGCGCCCAAATCTGCGGGATTTGGGCAGGCGCAATGTCGACGAGGCGTTGCATAGCGTTCTCCTTTACCACTGCTGGCCGGGGTAAACGCGCTGAAGATACTGCATCTCAGCCAGCATCGGTCCGAGGTGTTCAGTATGTAGCCCCTTCTTGCCGCCCGTGCGATACGCCACTTCCTCGGGCACGCGGAGGGTAGCTTCCGCCAGCCCGGCAAACACTTCGCGCTCCCACGGTTCCCGCAGGGCGCGCGGATCAACCGCCACGTCGGTGTCAATCAGCCCCAGCTCGACGTCGTCGGCGTCGAACAATTCAGCCGTAAAGCGCAACAGGCTATCCACCGCCTGCTGCATTTTCTGTGAGGAGGTTTCTGTCCCGTCCCCCAGCCGCACCAGCCAGCCGCGGCTAAAGCGCAGGTGATAGCGCGCCTCTTTAATGGCTTTTGCCGCGATGGCGGCAAGCTGACTGTCGCTGCTGTGGATCAACCGTTCGTACAGCGCTACGTTCCACGCATCCATCAGATACTGACGGGCAATGGTGTCGGCGAAGCTGCCGTTTGGCTGTTCCACCAGCAGCAAATTGCGGTACTGACGCTCATCGCGGCCATAGGCCAGGGTGTCTTCATCGCCCTTACCCTCCCGTTCAGCGGCGTAGGTCAGGAAATTGCGCGCCTGCCCGAGCAGATCAAGGCCGATATTGGCGAGCGCCAGGTCAATTTCCAGCTCCGGCGCATGGCCGCACCAGGCGCCCAGACGCTGTGAGAGCACCAGACCGTTGTCGCCCAGACGCAGGGCATAAGCAGATACGTTGTTCATCCCCAACCTCACATATGCTCAATGCCATCAGGGATGGTGTAAAACGTCGGATGGCGGTAGACCTTGCTTTCCGCCGGATCGAAAAACTCCCCGCTCTCTTCCGGCTGGGAGGCGACGATTTCACTCGCCTTCACCACCCAGATGGAACAGCCTTCGCTGCGGCGGGTATAGGCATCGCGCGCGTTTTCCAGCGCCATGCGGTCGTCGGCAGCGTGAAGGCTGCCCACATGGCGGTGCGACAGCCCCTGCTTCGAACGGACAAAAACTTCGTATAACGGCCAGTAAACATTGCTCATGGTTGATTCCTCTTATGCGGCCTGGCGGGCGCGTTGTTTTTCCGCGTGGGCCAGAGCGGCTTCACGCACCCATGCGCCGTCGTCCCAGGCTTTACGTTTTGCGGCCAGACGTTCGTGGTTGCAGATCCCGCGCCCGTTGATCACCTCGTCAAATTCGTGCCAGTCGATTTCGCCGAAGCGGTAGTGGCCGCTCTCTTCATCGAAACGCAGGTCGGGATCCGGCACGGTCATGCCGAGCATCTCCACCTGAGGCACCGTGTTGTCCACGAAGCGCTGGCGAAGCTCATCGTTGCCAAAGCGTTTGATCTTCCAGGCGAGACTGCGGGCGCTGTTTGGGGAGTTGTCGTCGTTGGGTCCGAACATCATCAGCGCGGGCCACCAGAAACGGTTGATGGCGTCCTGCAACATCTGCCGCTGTGCTTCGCTGCCCTGCGCCAGCGCCATGCAGGCCTCAAAACCCTGACGCTGGTGGAAGCTCTCTTCTTTACAGATTTTCACCATCGCCCGGGCGTACGGGCCGTAAGACGTACGGCACAGCGCCACCTGGTTCACAATGGCCGCCCCGTCCACCAGCCAGCCAATGACGCCGATATCGGCCCAGCTCAGGGTCGGATAGTTGAAGATGGAGGAGTATTTCATCTTGCCGTCGAGCATCTTTTGATAGATGTCCTCCCGGGCGCAGCCCAGCGTTTCCGCCGCGCTGTAGAGGTACAGGCCGTGTCCGGCTTCGTCCTGAACCTTCGCCAGCAGAATGGCTTTCCGGCGCAGCGTCGGCGCGCGGGTGATCCAGTTTCCTTCCGGCAGCATGCCGACAATCTCAGAGTGGGCGTGCTGTCCAATCTGGCGGATCAGCGTCTTGCGATAGGCATCCGGCATCCAGTCCTGCGGCTCGATGGCCGTCTCCTGTGCGATGCGTTGCTCAAAGCGTTGTTCTTGCGTCACATAACCACCTTTGTGATTCGTTAAATCACCAAAAACAGCATAATGGTGAATCATTTGGTTTCTTAAAAGTTACACAAAGGTTAAATATAACCCCAAGAAGCGTTTGTTTATTTTGTGACGACGCTCGCAAGTCTTTTCATGAAAGGCCGATTATACAAGGCTTTCGGGTGGTCAGGCTAAGCAATAGAGATCACAACGTTAACAATTCATTAAAACTCAGCTTGCTTTTTATGATTCGCGATCAAACTATTTATAGTGAAATCACGAAACACCTGGAGAGAAGAAATGCAGCAGTTAGCCAGCTTCTTGTCCGGCACCTGGCAATCAGGCCGGGGCCGCGAGCGCACCATCACCCACGCCATCAGCGGGGAAACGCTATTTGAAGTCACCAGCGAAGGGCTGGATATGGCGGCCGCGCGCCGTTACGCCATTGAACACGGCGGAGAAGCGCTCCGCGCAATGAGCTTTATCGAGCGCGCCGCCATGCTGAAGGCGGTGGCCAAACATCTGCTGAGCCAGAAGGATCGGTTTTATGCCCTGTCAGCCCAGACCGGCGCGACGAAGGCCGACAGCTGGGTGGATATTGAAGGCGGTATCGGCACCCTCTTCACCTACGCAAGCCTCGGCAGCCGTGAGCTGCCGGACGATACCCTGTGGCCGGAGGATGAGCTGATCCCGCTGTCGAAGGAAGGCGGCTTTGCGGCACGTCACGTGTTAACGTCGAAATCCGGCGTGGCGGTGCATATCAACGCGTTCAACTTCCCGTGCTGGGGGATGCTGGAAAAGCTCGCACCCACCTGGCTTGCCGGGATGCCCGCCATCATCAAGCCCGCCACCGCCACCGCGCAGGTGACTCAGGCAATGGTGAAAGCGATCGTCGAGAGCGGACTGGTGCCGGACGGCGCCATCAGCCTGATCTGTGGTGGCGCGGGCGATCTGCTGAACCAGCTCGACAGCCAGGACGTGGTGACGTTTACCGGGTCGGCCAGCACCGGGCAGAGCCTGCGCGTACATCCGAATATCGTCGCGCATTCCATTCCGTTTACCATGGAAGCAGATTCCCTTAACTGCTGCGTGCTGGGTGAGGACGTGACGCCGGAGCAGCCGGAGTTTGCGCTGTTTATTCGCGAAGTGGTGCGCGAGATGACCGCCAAAGCCGGGCAAAAATGTACCGCCATCCGCCGCATCATCGTGCCGGAAGCGCAGGTTGAAGCCGTCAGCCAGGCGCTGATTGCGCGGCTGGAGAACGTGGTCGTCGGCGATCCGGCCCAGGAAGGGGTGAAGATGGGGGCTCTCGTCAACAGTGAGCAACGTGCTGACGTGCAGGAAAAAGTCGATCATCTGCTTGCCTCGGGCTGCCAGATCCGTCTGGGTGGTAAAGCCGATATGCAGGCGGCTGGCGCATTCTTCCCGCCCACCCTGCTGTTCTGCCCGCAGCCGGACGAAACTCCGGCCGTTCACGCCACCGAAGCCTTTGGCCCCGTCGCCACCCTGATGCCGTACCGCAACAGTGAACACGCCATGCAGCTGGCGCGGGCGGGCGGCGGCAGCCTGGCGGGAACGCTGGTCACGGCAGATTCAAACGTGGCGCGGCAATTTATTGCCGGTGCCGCGCGCGCCCACGGACGCATTCAGATCCTCAACCAGGAATCCTCGAAAGAATCCACCGGCCACGGTTCACCGCTACCGCAGCTGGTGCACGGCGGCCCGGGACGTGCGGGCGGCGGCGAGGAGCTGGGCGGCCTGCGTGCGGTGAAGCACTATCTCCAGCGCACGGCCATTCAGGGCAGCCCTTCCATGCTCGCCGCCATCGGCAAACAGTGGGTCCGTGGCGCGGAGGTGCTGGAAGATCGCGTTCATCCGTTCCGTAAATACTTCGAGGAGTTACAGCCGGGCGACAGCCTGCTGACCCCGCGTCGTACCCTGACGGAAGCGGATATCGTGAATTTTGCCTGCCTGAGCGGGGATCATTTCTATGCCCATATGGACAAAATTGGCGCGGCGGAGTCGATTTTTGGCGAGCGCGTGGTACACGGTTATTTCCTGATTTCCGCCGCGGCGGGGCTGTTTGTCGATGCCGGGGTTGGGCCGGTCATTGCCAACTACGGCATGGAAAACCTGCGCTTTATCGAGCCGGTCAAGCCGGGCGATACCATTCAGGTGCGCCTGACCTGTAAACGTAAAACGCTGAAGAAACAGCGCACTGCCGAGGAAAAACCGACGGGCGTGGTGGAATGGGCGGTGGAGATCTTCAACCAGCATCAGCAGGCCGTGGCGCTTTACTCCATCCTGACGCTGGTGGTGCGCCAGCAGGGTGACTTTTAATCAAAGCAATGGCATTAACCTTGCTGCCTGGAGTGTTTGAGCGCATCAAAATAAACGGAAGGTAATACAGGGACTGGTTGGCTTTGATTAATCGAACCATCCAGTCTGCCTGGTTTGGATAAGTTACAACCGGAAACACTAAGCAAATTGACCGTATAGTTAGCATAGTTATTATTTATCGCCGGGAATATTCCCGCGTTAAATTACATGGATGATTAACAGACTATGGCAATTCCTGTTTACCTTTTCTTGACTGACGATGGTGGTACAAAAATTACAGGCTCGGTGGATGTTTGTTACCGAGAGGGAAGCATTGAAGTCACTGGCTTTACACACAATCTTCGCCTCCCAACCGATCCATTGACCGGGAAAATTACCAGTAAACGTAACCATGCCCCAGTCGTATTTCAAAAAGAAATCGATTCCTCCTCCCCTTACCTGATGAAAGCCGTTGCGACTGGCCAAACCCTTAAAACGGCCGAGTTCAGGTGGTATCGCATTAATGACGCCGGACAGGAAGTAGAATATTACAATATGCGTCTCGATAATATTCGCGTCGTTTCCGTTACGCCATTGATGCATGACATTAAAGACCCGACGAAAGAAAAACATAATCATCTTGAAGTCGTGGAACTACGCTATGATAAAATAACATGGACATATTGCGATGGTAATATACAGTTTGCAGACTGTTGGGCTGAGCGTTAAATATGCGAAATCCTTCCTATTCAACACCCTATAATATTGCATCCTTTGCACCACCTGGCGTGGACGTCGTTAGCCACATGATAATAGCGCGATTTCATGGTGGCCCCTCATTAATGACCTACATATGGTTTTATCAAATGGTCAGAAACCATGGTCCCTGGGATTATAAACAAGGCCGTGCAGAGTATGCCAATTTTGGCAATTTTCATTACGGTGCCGTTGGTGCGGCAGCAGGCATTCCTGAGGGAATTCTGCTCCGGGGGGCAGGCACTGCACAGATTCTTGCCGGGACAAGCGATCCTGCCGAATTTGCAAAATTCCAGAACAATAATAATTACGGTGATGATCCAGTCGATCAGTTATGGATAAGGGCAGGAATAGATTATGCGCGACGTTCGGGTTTTTAACTGGCGAGCTGGAATTATTATCTTTAGTTTTCTCATATTCATTGCATACCCTTTCCGCGATCTTTTTACCGTGTATGAAAATTTGCAGGAAAAAATCAAGGTTAACGATCGTTTAACTCTTTACATCACCCAGGTTGAGACGGGCTCACTGTCTAAAAACAGGTCTCATATTTATCTCTTTGATGCGAAAAAAAGTCCGGAAGAATTCATGTCTAACATTAAGAATATCAATCCCGTCATGATCACCGATGATGATAAAGCTTCAGTGGCAATTAAAAATGGAGACATTTATCTTCGCGTTCGCGGTACGGTTTATTCGTTCACGACGGTAGGTTTCGATGTCTGCATTCATCTCGACAGTTCACCTTACTGAAGCACACTTTCACTTTCACGGGGTGTGATGCACCCCCGGTCTTTTTTTAACCTGGCAAGACTGACAAACAACCTGGCAGATGCAGGCAAACGCTTTTCGTGCGCGCCTGTCAGGATAAGGCTGACACAACACAATAAACACAACAAGATGAGGTCTGCGATGGGAAGCAATTCTTCTTTTTTTGCCCGTAGAACGGCACTGGCCATGGCCGTTGCGCTCTGTTGCGCCTGGCAATCCCCTGTTTACGCTCACGGCAGCGAGGCGCATATGGTCCCGATGGACAAAACGCTTCAGGCGTTTGGCGCGGACGTGCAGTGGGATGATTACGCCCAGATGTTCACCATCGTTAAAGACGGTGCCTTTGTGAAGGTCAAACCCGGCGCCAACACCGCCATCGTTAACGGCAAACCGCTGACGCTCCAGGTGCCCGTGGTGATGAAGAACAATAAGGCCTATATCCCGGAGACTTTTATCAACGATGTCTTTCAGTCCGGTCTTGATCAGACATTCCAGGTTGAAAAACGCCCCCACCCGTTAAACGCGCTGACCGCTGATGAAATCAACCAGGCCGTAGCCATTGTGAAAGCCTCTGCGGATTTTAAACCCAATACCCGCTTTACCCAGATTGCGCTGGCGGAGCCAGAAAAGGCCAAAGTCTGGGACTTTGTGCTTAACGGCACGGCGGTGGATGCGCCCCGCCAGGCCAATATCATTATGCTTGACGGCAAACGCATCATCGAAAGCCGGGTGGATCTGAAGGACAAAAAGATCCTCCGCTGGGAGCCGATCAAAGACGCGCACGGCATGGTGCTGCTGGATGACTTCAATACCGTGCAGCAGATCATCAATGAAAGCCCGGAGTTTGCCGCCGTGCTGAAAAAGCGCGGCATTACCGATCCGAAGAAAGTGATCACCACCCCGCTTACCGTCGGCTTTTTTGACGGCAAGGATGGGCTGAAACAGGAAGACCGCCTGCTGAAAGTGATCAGCTATCTCGACGTGGGCGACGGTAACTACTGGGCGCACCCGATCGAAAACCTGGTTGCGGTGGTGGATCTTGAGCAGAAGAAAATCCAGAAGATTGAGGAAGGCCCGGTCGTGCCGGTGCCGCTCACCCCGCGTCCTTATGATGGCCGTGACCGCGTTGAAACGGTGAAAAAACCGCTGGAGATTATCGAGCCGGAAGGCAAGAACTACACCATTACCGGGGATATGGTGCACTGGCAGAACTGGGATTTTCATCTGAGCCTGGACTCGCGCGTCGGCCCGATGATCTCCACCGTGACCTATAACGACAACGGCAAAAAGCGACAGGTGATGTATCAGGGATCGCTCGGCGGAATGATTGTGCCGTACGGCGACCCGGATATCGGCTGGTACTTTAAGGCCTACCTGGACTCCGGCGACTACGGCATGGGTACCCTGACCTCCCCGCTGGTGCGCGGCAAGGATGTTCCGTCTAACGCCGTGATGCTCAACGAAACCATCCCGGACTATACCGGTGCGCCAATGGAGATCCCCCGGGCGATCGCCATTTTCGAGCGTTACGCCGGGCCGGAGTATAAGCATCAGGAGTTAGGTAAACCCAACGTCAGCACCGAGCGCCGCGAGCTGGTGGTGCGCTGGGTCAGCACCGTGGGTAACTACGATTATATCTTCGACTGGGTATTCCACGAAAACGGCACCATCGGCATTGATGCAGGGGCCACGGGCATTGAAGCGGTGAAAGGCGTGCAGACGAAAACCATGCATGATGCCACCGCGAAGGATGACACCCGATACGGTACGCTGATCGACCATAATATTGTCGGCACCACCCACCAGCACATCTACAACTTCCGTCTGGATATGGACGTGGACGGCATCAACAACAAGCTGGTGGCCATGGATCCGGACGTCAAACCGAACACCGCTGGCGGACCGCGCACCAGCACCATGCAGGTTAATCAGTATGATATTGATACCGAACAGCAGGCGGCGCAGAAGTTTGATCCGGGCACCATCCGTCTGTTGAGCAACACCAGCAAAGAGAACCGCATGGGCAACCCGGTCTCGTATCAGATCATCCCTTACGCGGGGGGCACACACCCGGTGGCGACGGGCGCGAAGTTTGCCCCGGACGAGTGGATTTATCACCGCCTGAGCTTTATGGATAAACAGCTGTGGGTGACGCGTTACCATCCCGACGAGATGTACCCGGAGGGAAAATACCCGAACCGTTCCACGCACGATACGGGCCTAGGCCAGTACAGCAAAGATAACGAGTCGCTGAACGACCAGGATAACGTCATCTGGATGACCACCGGCACCACCCATGTCGCCCGCGCCGAGGAGTGGCCGATAATGCCGACGGAATGGGTGCACACGTTACTCAAGCC
>OKWS01000246.1_pt1 | contig 17303 bp, 16 predicted proteins | sample 1607061 | NCBI WGS metagenome assembly OKWS01 (sample SAMN07501040, study PRJEB24779) | human gut metagenome | isolation source: stool | host: human infant | place: USA: Pittsburgh, PA | reverse complement strand
CGCGTGATCCTCTTTATTGATGAAATCCATACCATGGTTGGTGCAGGTAAAACTGATGGTGCGATGGATGCCGGTAACTTATTAAAACCAAGTTTAGCACGTGGTGAATTACACTGTGTGGGTGCAACAACACTAGACGAATATCGTCAATATATCGAAAAAGATGCCGCACTTGAGCGTCGTTTCCAAAAAGTCTTTGTGGATGAGCCAAGTGTCGAAGATACCATTGCGATCTTACGTGGTTTGAAAGAGCGTTATGAGATCCATCACCATGTAGATATTACTGACCCAGCAATCGTAGCAGCGGCAACACTTTCACATCGTTATATTTCCGATCGTCAATTGCCGGATAAAGCCATCGACTTAATCGATGAAGCTGCTTCTAGCATTCGTATGGAAATTGACTCTAAACCAGAGCCGCTTGATCGTCTTGAGCGCCGTATTATCCAATTAAAATTGGAACAACAAGCATTACAAAAAGAAGAAGACGAAGCAAGCCGTAAGCGTTTAGATATGTTAGAAAAAGAGCTTGCTGATAAAGAACGTGAATACGCTGAACTTGAAGAAGTTTGGAAATCAGAAAAAGCGACCCTTTCAGGTTCACAACACATCAAACAAGCGTTAGATGCGGCGAAAACTGAAATGGAACAAGCGCGTCGTGCAGGTGATTTAAGTAAAATGTCTGAGCTTCAATACGGTCGCATTCCAGAATTGGAAAAACAACTTGCTGCCGCTGAAACCAGCGAAGGCAAAGAAATGACCTTATTGCGCTATCGTGTGACTGATGAAGAAATTGCGGAAGTGCTTTCTAAAGCAACAGGTATTCCAGTGTCCAAAATGATGGAAGGAGAGAAAGAAAAACTCTTACGCATGGAAGAAGAATTGCATAAACGCGTGATCGGTCAAGAAGAAGCAGTAGATGCCGTCGCGAACGCGATTCGTCGTAGCCGTGCAGGACTTTCTGACCCTAACCGCCCAATTGGTTCATTCTTATTCTTAGGCCCAACGGGTGTAGGTAAAACAGAGCTTTGCAAAACTTTGGCGAAATTCCTCTTTGACAGTGAAGATGCGATGGTACGTATCGATATGTCAGAATTTATGGAAAAACACAGTGTATCTCGTTTAGTAGGTGCCCCTCCAGGTTATGTCGGCTATGAAGAAGGTGGGTACTTAACGGAAGCAGTACGTCGTCGTCCATATTCAGTGATTTTATTGGATGAAGTGGAAAAAGCACATGCGGACGTATTCAATATCTTATTACAAGTATTGGATGATGGTCGTTTGACCGATGGCCAAGGTCGTACGGTGGACTTTCGTAACACCGTAGTGATTATGACCTCTAACTTGGGTTCTGATTTAATCCAAGGTAGCAAAGACGAAAGCTATGGCGAAATGAAAGCCTTAGTGATGTCAGTGGTGAGCCAACATTTCCGTCCGGAATTCATCAACCGTATTGATGAAACTGTGGTATTCCATCCGCTTGGTAAAGAAAATATCCGTGCGATTGCAAGTATCCAATTAGAGCGCTTAGCAAAACGTATGGAAACTCGTGGTTACGAATTAGTGTTTACCGAAGCGTTATTAGATTTCATTGGTGAAGTGGGTTATGACCCAATTTATGGGGCTCGTCCATTAAAACGAGCAATCCAACAAGAGATCGAAAACAGCTTGGCACAACAAGTTCTATCTGGTCAATTATTACCAGGTAAAGTGGTCACAGTGGATTATGTGGATGGCAAAGTTCAAGCCAGACAATAAGCTCTAAAATGAAAAGCCATTTAGTGAAAGCTAAATGGCTTTTTTATGCTTTGGTAAAAGAGAAAATAGGGTAGAATGATCCTGTTTATTGCATATAAAAATGAGGAAAGAAAATGACCGCACTTTTAAAAATTGGTTTGGTTTCAATCTCTGATCGCGCATCAAGTGGTGTGTATCAAGATCAAGGGATTCCAGAATTACAACAATGGTTAGAGCAAGCGTTGGTGGATCCTTTTGAAGTGGAAACTCGATTAATTCCAGACGAGCAGCCATTAATTGAACAAACCTTGAAAGAATTAGTGGATGAGCATCATTGTCATTTAGTGCTTACAACGGGTGGTACAGGGCCGGCAAAACGTGATGTGACACCTGATGCAACGTTAGCGGTAGCTGATCGTGAAATGCCTGGATTTGGTGAGCAAATGCGTCAAGTGAGTTTACATTTTGTGCCTACAGCGATTTTATCTCGTCAAGTTGGCGTGATTCGTAAAAATAGCCTAATCTTGAATTTACCGGGTCAGCCAAAAGCCATCAAAGAAACGTTAGAAGGCGTAAAAGATGAGCAAGGCAAAGTTTTAGTGAAAGGGATTTTTAGCGCAGTGCCTTACTGCTTGCAATTAATCGATGGTATTTATATTGATACCAAGCCTGAAGTGATTACAAGCTTCCGACCGAAAGCCGCACGCCGTGAAAATTTGGAGAAATAAGATGAAAAAAATTGAAGCCATTATTAAGCCATTTAAATTAGATGATGTGCGTGAAAATTTATCTGATATCGGCATTAGCGGAATGACCGTGACTGAAGTTCGTGGTTTTGGTCGCCAAAAAGGACATACAGAGCTTTATCGTGGTGCGGAATACATGGTAGATTTCTTGCCTAAAGTGAAAATCGAAATTGTCGTGCCAGATGATTTACTTGAACAATGCCTTGAAACCATTGTTGAAACTTGCCAAACAGGGAAAATCGGTGATGGGAAGATCTTTGTTTATAATGTAGAACGCGTGATTCGTGTTCGTACAGGCGAAGAAAATGAGGAAGCCATTTAGTGGAAAAAAACTTAAATTTTAACCGCACTGTAGTCGCGATGGCGGCTTTAGTGATTGTGTTTGCGGGAATTAAACTGGCTGCAGAGATTGTCGTGCCTTTTCTATTGGCATTATTTATCGCCATTATTTGTTCACCCATGATTAAAGCAATGACACAACGCAAAGTACCACATGGTATTGCGATTGCCTTGTTGTTTATTTTGATTTTAATTGTATTCTTTTTCCTCGCAGGATTAATTAACAGCAGTGTGCAAGAATTTACACGCTCTATTCCGCAATATAGAGTGCTGCTTTCAGAGCGCATAAATGATGCCATGGTGTTAGCTCAAAAACTGAAATTGCCGATTGTAATTTCTCACGAAGCCATTATGAAGCATTTTGATCCAAGTGTGATCATGAACTTTGTGAGCCGTTTATTATTAAACTTTTCTGGCGTCGTGACGAATGTTTTTGTGCTGATTTTAGCAGTGATTTTTATGCTGCTTGAAGCACCAACGATGAAGCATAAACTTGCTTTAGTGTTAAGTGATAATGAACATGATGTTGTCGCGGAAGAACATCACATTGATCGTATTTTAGATGGTGTGATTCGTTATCTTGGTGTGAAAACGGTGATTAGTTTGTTGACTGGTGTCATGACTTGGATTTTGTTGGACGTAGCGGGTGTGCAATATGCGATTTTATGGGCAACCTTAAGCTTCTTATTAAATTACATTCCGAATATTGGTTCGATTATTGCAGCAGTGCCTATTATTGTTCAAGCGTTATTGCTGAATGGATTTGGTGTAGGAATGGGCGTAACCGTCGGTATTATTACATTAAATATTGTGATCGGTAATATTATTGAGCCGAAGATGATGGGTAAAACCTTAGGCCTTTCCACCTTGGTCGTATTCTTTTCATTACTTTTCTGGGGATGGTTGCTTGGTACGGTAGGTATGTTGCTTTCTGTGCCGCTGACAATGGCGTTTAAAATTACATTAGAAAGCTCTGAATCAACGAAGAAATATGCAGCTTTATTAGGGGATGTAAATGAATAAAGTGCGGTCAAAAATTACATAATTTTAGCAATAAAAAAGCCACCATTATGGTGGCTTTCTTTTTATCTCATGTTCGATAGATTAAGGTAAATCATCGATTTCTTTATCCACTTTTGGTGGAATCATATGTTCACGGCGTAGGCCAACGTCATAAGCAATCGCAATCGCGATAAAGATTGATGAGTAAGTACCAAAACCGATACCGATTAATAACGCTAACGAGAAGTTATGAATTGATGGACCACCAAAGAAGAACAAGGCAATCACAACAAGAAGCGTTGTGAGAGATGTCATGATGGTTCTCGATAAGGTTTGCGTTAAGGAAATATCAATAATATCGATGGTATCTACACGACGAATTTTACGGAAGTTTTCACGCACACGGTCGAATACCACGATACTATCGTTGATAGAGTAACCCACAACGGAAAGAATTGCCGCCACGAAGGTTAAATCCATTTCAACTTGTAATGCAGAGAACACTCCGAGGGTGACAACTACGTCGTGGGCAAGTGAGGCAATACCGCCAACCGCTAAACGCCATTCAAAGCGTGAACCGATATAAATCAACATCATCGCAAGGGTCGCAAGAGTTGCATAAACTGCACCTTGAGCTAACTCTTCACCAACGTTCGGACCGACAAATTCAATACTGTTAATATGAATATTTGGATCAATCGTTTGAAGCATCCCTTTAACGTGTTCACCGATACCTGAGTCGTTATTGTCAGCTGGTAAGCGAATCATGACATCTTGCACAGAACCCGTTGTTTGTACAATTGGGCTTGAAATCCCGTTTTGGTTTAATGTGCCACGGATTTTCTCTAAATCAGCGGGTTGTGAGAAGTGAGTATCAAATACCACACCGCCCGTAAAATCTAAGCCCCAGTTGAAGCCTTTTGTAATAATGAAGAAGAGGGAAATCGCCATCAAAATAGCGGAAAATGCATACCCTACAAATCTCACTTTCATAAATTCAGTGAGAGGGAATGGCAATTTAATCCCATTCACTTCACGGATAAAATGTCCGTTTTTATCTTTTGCAAATAATCTCATCTTATCCTACCTAAATTGATAATTTTTCAAGACGTTTACCGCCGTATATGAAGTTCACGATAGCACGTGTTCCGGTAATCGCTGTAAACATTGAAATTGCCACACCTAATGCAAGAGTTACCGCAAAGCCTTGAATAGGACCGGTACCGACAGCATAAAGAATAATCGCCGTTAAAATTGTGGTTAAGTTCGCATCGAAGATAGAGGAGAATGCACCGTTATAACCTTCGTTAATGGCTTGCTGGATTGGACGACCATTACGAATTTCTTCTTTGATACGCTCAAAAATAAGTACGTTGGCATCCACCGACATCCCCAAGGTTAATACGATACCCGCAATCCCTGGCATGGAAAGTGTTGCCCCAGGTAGGATAGACATTAAACCGACTAATAAAACGATGTTAATCACTAATGCGAAGCTTGCGATAACGCCGAAGATTTTGTAGTAAATCAACATGAAGAGGATAACTACAATTAATCCCCAGAAGCTTGCATTGATACCTTGTTCTACGTTTTGTGCACCCAGTGAAGGACCAATTGTACGCTCTTCAACAATTTGCACTGGCGCGATTAATGCACCTGATTTTAATAACATAGAAAGGTTTTGTGCTTCCGCAGAGCTGCTTACACCCGTAATTTGGAAGTTAGAACTAAAGCGACCTTGAATGGTTGCGACGTTAATGACTTCTTCATTTTTCTCTAAAATGGTTTTGCCATTTTCGTCTTTTTTACCGTTGTCTTTGTATTCTACGTACAAGGTTGCCATTGGTTTTTTGTAGTATTTCTTGGTCGTTTGCGACATGATTTCGCCGCCTTCACTATCCAAGGTTACACTTACTTGTGGCGTACTGGTGTTTTGGTCTAAACCCGAGCTTGAGTTGATGATGTGTTCACCACCCAATACCGCACGTTTGTAAAGTGCAACAGGTCTACCTTGACGGTCATATTTGATTTCTGTGTCAGAAGGTAACATACCACGCGCTGCTGATTCTGGGTTCACCAACGAATTCACAATGCGGAATTCAAGTGTTGCAGTTGCCCCTAAGATTTCTTTTGCACGCGCAGTATCTTGAACACCCGGTAATTCGATTACGATACGTTCTGCACCTTGACGTTGGATAACCGCTTCAGCTACGCCTAATTCAGCAACACGTTTACGTAAAATCGTTAAGTTTTGCTCGATCGCTAAGTTACGTGATTCTGTTAATGCCGCTTCAGAAAGGGCAAGGTTTAAGGTGTTGTCACCAATATCAGACACTTCTAGTGTTGGGTGTAATTGACGAATAATACGCGCTGCTTTTGACATTTGGTCAGCGTTTTCTAATGTGACCGTTGTACCAAATTTGTCGCTATTTTTAATTGCCGTAAACTGAATTTTTTCTTTACGTAATTCGTTGCGTAATGTGTCTTGTAACTGTTCTTGACGTTTAGCAAGCGCAGAATTCATGTCCACTTCCATTAAGAAGCGTACACCACCACGTAAGTCCAAACCCCATTTCATCGGGTTAGCACCAATGCTGCTTAACCAAGCCGGTGTTGCCGGTGCAAGGTTTAATGCTGTGGTGTAGTTGTTGCCAAGTTTTTCTGCAATTTTATCTTTGGCAAGAAGTTGGTCATCTGTGTTGGTGAAACGGGCAAGAATAGAGCCATTTTCAAGAACGATAGATTTGGTTGGAAGGTTATTTTCTTTCAGTACGTTTTGTACTTCAGTTAATGCGGTGGTGTCTGCTTGTTGTCCGCGTGTACCGGAAATTTGCACCGCAGGATCTTCACCATAGATATTTGGAAGAGAGTATAAAGCACCAATGGCGACCACAAGGATCACCATTAGATTCTTCCATAATGGGTAACGATTTAACATAGTTTTCCCTTTAGGAATTTAAATTAGAGAGATTTTACAGAACCTTTCGGTAATACTGAAACGATGTAGTTACGGTTAATCGTGATTTCAGTAGTATCGTTTAAAGCGATAACAATTTCAGCACCTTCGGTTACTTTAGTGATTTTACCAATCAAACCACCAGCGGTTAATACTTCAGTGCCTTTCGCTAATTCAGACATTAATTTTTTGTGTTCTTTGTTACGTTTCGCTTGTGGGCGGTAAATCATAAAATAAAAAATTAAACCGAAGATCACGAAAATAAATAACGTGGACATTGGGCTTTGTGCTTCCATTGTGTTTTCCTTATAAAATGAAAAGTTAAAAGTGTGCGTAAAATACCATAAAACGGCATTCAGTAAAAGCCGATGAAGGCAATAACAACTAGAATTTTGGAATTAATTGATTTTTTTCAAGCAAACTTCGAAGATTTGCTCGGAAAGCCAATGTTGATCCACTAATTCACATTGATTTTCTTCACAAAAAACAACAAAATTTTCTACCGCACTTTGACGATTTAATTGCAAAACTAATTCATCATTTGGCGCTAAATTTGCCAAAGCCTTTTTCGCCGTTAAAAGCGGAATCGGGCAGGAAAGTGCGGTCAAATCTAATTGATATTTCATAATTTAAGCTTGGCGACGAGCAAACATAATTTTGCCCATAGCCGTGAGTTGTTCTGCGGATAAATATTGCTTACCAAGCTCAAATAGCGGCTCTTCAAGGGCAATGTGTCTATCATAGCTCGCCACAAACAGCGTAATCAGCCTTTCATCTACATCAGTGCGTTTCTCTACAATCAATTCTTCTAGCTGCTCAGAAAGCTTTGCCCAATTTTCATGCAAAGTCACATGTTGGCGTTCTAATTCATCCACCGACTCTTTCGCTTGCGGTGCTTTTTCAATTAAAGCGGGGAAAAAGTCTTTTTCTTCATCATCATGATGAAGTGGTGCGGCGTGATTAAAATACTGCAAAATGGTTTTCACATCATTTAATACGGCTTGATTCACGCCATTCTTTTCTAAATAGCCTGGAAGAATGGTGAGCTGCTTACAAAAGCGTTTCACTTTGCTATGACAAGCATAAAGCATATCAATCGGTTCATTCCAAGTGGCAAATTGTTGAGGTTCAAGGATTTGCATAAGGTTTCCTTTGTTAAAAAGTGCGATCATTTTTGATCGCACTTTGCATGTGTTATTCTGATAATTGTGTTTCAGAAGATTGAGTAGGATCTAACTGTAATGGTGGAACAGGTTTGCCCATACGAGCATAGAATTCCACCACAAAATCATCAAAACGATCGTCTTCAATCGCTTGACGAATTTCCGCCATTAAACGTTGATAATAGCGTAAATTGTGAATGGTATTTAAGCGTGCACCTAAAATTTCACCGCATTTATCTAAATGATATAAATAAGCTTTGGTGTAGTTTTTACAGGTGTAGCAATCACATTCTGGATCCAACGGGCTGGTATCATCACGATATTTTGCATTACGGATTTTAACAATACCATCTGTCACGAATAAATGACCGTTGCGAGCGTTACGGGTTGGCATTACGCAGTCAAACATATCAATACCACGACGTACGCCTTCCACTAAATCTTCAGGTTTACCCACGCCCATTAAATAACGCGGTTTGTCAGCTGGAATTTGTGGGCAGATGTATTCTAAAATACGGTGCATATCTTCTTTTGGTTCGCCTACCGCTAAACCACCCACCGCATAACCGTCAAAGCCAATATTCACTAAGCCTTCTAATGATACTTTGCGTAATTCTTCAAATACGCCGCCTTGGATAATACCGAATAGCGCATTTTTATTGCCTAATTCATCAAAGCGATCGCGGCTGCGTTTTGCCCAACGAAGAGACATTTCCATAGATTTTTTCGCATAATCGAAAGTCGCAGGATAAGGCGTACATTCATCGAAAATCATTACGATATCAGAACCCAAATCATATTGAATTTCCATGGATTTTTCAGGTGAAAGGAATATGCGCTCACCGTTAATTGGGTTTTGGAATTTCACGCCTTCTTCGGTGATTTTACGTAATTTACCTAAACTAAATACTTGGAAACCACCACTGTCAGTCAAAATCGGGCGATGCCATTGCATAAAGTCATGTAAATCACCGTGTTTACGCATGACTTCTTGACCTGGACGAAGCCATAAATGGAACGTGTTACCAAGCAAAATTTCTGCACCTGTCGCACGCACTTCTTCTGGTGTCATGCCTTTTACCGTGCCATAAGTACCCACCGGCATAAATGCAGGGGTTTCTACGCTGAACGTACCTTGTGGACGTTCAAACACCAAGCGACCACGACGCGCACTGCCGCTGGTTTTATCTAATTCATATTTCATTTTTTTCCTCAACGAATAAACAGTTCGTAGGTTGTTATTCAATAAAAAAGCCTGTTAGTACAGGCTTCTTGATAGGTATTTTATGAGTTGGTTGAAAATAAGTCAAACCACTTATTCTAAGCCTTTCACATTGGGATTTTTAGTAATGAACATTGCATCGCCATAACTGAAAAAACGGTAGCGATTTTCGACCGCACTTTTATAGGCGTTCATGGTGTGGCTAAAGCCTGCAAAGGCAGACACCAACATAATCAACGTACTTTCCGGTAAGTGGAAGTTGGTAATCAACGCATCCACCACACGGAATGATTTGCCTGGGTAAATAAAAATGGACGTATCAGAAAAATAAGGTTCAATTAAATCTGAATTGCCATTTTCTTCTGCTGATAGAGCAGCGGTTTCAACAGAACGCACTGATGTTGTGCCTACCGCAATGACACGTTTACCCGCTTTCTTCGTTTCAATAATGGCATTACAGACTTCTTGAGAAAGCTCCACATATTCCGCGTGCATAATGTGATCTTCAATATTTTCAACACGTACTGGCTGGAATGTACCTGCGCCCACGTGCAAAGTCACAAATTCAAAATTAACGCCTTTTTCGTGTAATTTTTGTAAAAGCTCATCATCAAAATGCAAGCCAGCCGTTGGCGCAGCCACTGCACCAGGCACTTTGTTATACACGGTTTGATAGCATTCTTGATCCGCTTCTTCATCTGGGCGATCAATATAAGGTGGCAAAGGCATATGACCGATTTCTTGTAACACATCAAGCACATTGCGACTTTTATCCGCTAATTCCACTTCAAAAAGCGTATCTTGACGACCAACCATAATGGCTTTTACGCCATTATTTTCACCCAGTTTATCTTCGCCTAAAAATAATTCTGCGCCTTCTTTCGGGGCCTTTGATGAGCGAATATGCGCTAAAAAATGATGTTCACTTAAAACACGTTCCACTAACACTTCAATTTTCCCGCCACTGGCTTTTCGACCAAACATACGAGCAGGGATCACGCGCGTATTGTTAAAAATCAACAAATCACCTTCGTCGATTAAATCCAATACATCGGTAAAAGTGCGGTGAGAAATTTCTCCGTTTTCGCCATTAAGCTGTAGCAAACGGCAAGAAGAGCGATCTTCTTTAGGGTAACGAGCAATCAGCTCATCAGGTAAGTCAAAATGAAAGTCAGAAACACGCATAATTGTAAATCATGAAAGCTAAAAATGGGGCATAGTCTAGAGCGAATGAGGGGGAAATACAAGGGGGAATGTTGTTGGGTATGAATCGGGTTGAGAGATAGAGTGGGAAGGTAAATATTATACTATTCAAATTTATTAAGTTTTGTTTCAACACACAGCCACCGGAAGGTGGCTGCTAAAACATATCGAACCGCAACATTACACTATGGTGTTTCAACACACAGCCACCCGAAGGTGGCTGCGTATTTACAGTTTTAAAATTTGTAACAAGGCTCGTCTTGTTTATGATTAAGGGTAATCCAATTTTTTAGAGTGTCTTCATAGTTAGTGCCATCATTACTTGGAATATCATTGCATACGCTGATTAATTCTTTCAGTATTGATTCTATACTTGAACGCACACCTTCCTGTTCTTGAACAGCTTTCCAACTTCTAAATGGCTTATCTTTAGATGGTAAGTCCATTTGATGGTGAATTTCAAAATTAGGGCATGAACAACGATAAGTTACCTTTAATCCAGCTCCACGTGCCTCAGTTACTGCATCTGAAATTGCTTTATTTATAGAGTATGCTGAATTAGCCCTATCGCCAGACGAAACTTTAGGAGAATCCATATCGTGTAAGACAGAAAAATCAATTTTAAAATGAGATAAAATTTTTACTAAAATAGTAATTGTCGCTTTTCCTCTGGCTCTGATAATAAGAGGGCGTTGACTAACAGGATAATCCTCTGGATTACTATTCATAATTTCATGAAAAGCAGCAAATTCAGTATCTCCTTCAACGATAATAACTTTATCTCCAAAGAAAATTTCAGAAACATTAGAATCAAAAACCATTAGGGCTTTCAGATTAGCGAGTTCATCATCACTAAAATTAATTGTTTCGGATTTATATATATTAGGTTCTAAATGCTTATCTAATCGATGTAAACGAACAATAGTTGTATGATCTTTTATAGGATCAACAAAAGCTGGATGATGAGTGCTCAACATGACTTGCCAGCCTGCTTCAGATGCTAAGTTATATAAATGTTCTTTCGCTGCACGAACAGCTGAAGGATGTAACGCCGTTTCAGGTTCATCGATCAATAACATATACCCTGGCAAAAAGAAATCACTTGAACCATCTTGAGATAATTGGCTCTTAAGCTTTTGAATTTTCTCTTTATCTTTCGAAGATTGTGCTTTTTTGCTTTCTAATTTTTGTAATTCCTTTTGTATATCAGAAACTCTACTTAACTCAGATCTTACCTGAAGAATAGACCAAAATAATGCTCGTTGTGAACCTGTCCCTTGCTGATCCCAACGGGCAAAGTTACCTGTTTCAGAAATATCAATTCTTGAACCTGATAACAAAGATTTTGCAGGATCAAAACCAATATCTCCAATCCCAATGTTAAGATGGATTCCTGATGAACTAAATACTTTGCAATAGGATGAATTAATTTGCTCCTGTATTTTATCAATATCGTTACGAAGTTCTGATATAGGATTATTTGCTAATATCTCCAACTCCTTAATTTTCTTACTTAAATCAGATTCTTCATTTTCTATAATTTCTTTATATTTATTAATTATTGGTTCAAGTACAAGATTTAATAATTTTTTATGTTCTTCTTCAGGATTATCTAAAGAACCTATTCGAAATGGTTTAGGCAAACGACTATTAAATACAGTATCTAGTCCAGCAGCTTTACCATCATCTGCGTAGTCTTGAATCTCTGGATCCCAAGTACTTCTAATTGGCTTTCCTCCTTCTGTAGGCCATTCCCACTTAGAACGGACTAGTAATAATCCATCATCTGTTTCTTCTTTCCATTTTTCGTCAATATTACCTGCACTTTTAGGAATATGAACCCATAATTCGACCGTAGCAGGTTTTCCATTTGCATTACAATTAAAATCTTTTATATCTAGCTTTTCTTGCTGAACTGCCAACTCATATGCTCTTAATACAGTTGTTTTACCAGCATTATTTGCTCCGACTAAGCATACAATATCATCTAATTCAACTGTTAAACCGTCATTACCAATACAGCCAATATTTTTAATATGCATACGTACAAGATGTGAACGTTCCATAGTGTTACCTTCTTAATAAATTTACAAGTTTGCTAAAATATTTTTAATAATAGATTGAAAAGTTTTTAAACTAAAAAATTAAATTCTCCTCTCTTATAAAATTAGTATCCTCCCAACTCAATCCCGCTATTTCCCCAACATTGAGCGAATGGCTTTGCAAAGTTTGCCAATGTTCGTAAGGCAAGAGATTACCGAGTTTATTTTGCGCGGAATGAGCGTAGTAGGAAAGTTTTGCAAACATAATATAATCCCTTATATTTATGATTACTTTAATTACTTCGCTTAATTTACTTCTAATCTCATTTTAATGTCAAGAATGATTCTTTATATATTTTTTCATAAATAATATGAGGTTAATTGATTTTAAAATGGAGTGTTTTATATGATTTGGAGGGGCTTTTTTTTAGGATATAAAAAAGCCCTTTCAAAAAGGTGAAAGGGCAAAATATTTGGAGTCATACTATGAGTTGTTGAATTAACAAATCAGGTATGGGACGTATTATAGTACATCCTTTAACAAATGCAACAATTTTTTAACAAATTAATTATGTGGATTGCGCGTGTTGGTGTTGACCAAGTTACGCATTAGCAACGCATAATCAAGTTGGACGTCTTGTGGCACATCTAAAAAGACAAAGTGGCCATCGCCGAGTGCGGCTTCCACATTTTCGTTTTTGCGATTAAGCATTTTTTCAATCTTAAAGACGATATTGCCTTGTGGGGTCATCATTTCCACTTCATCACCAAGCAGGAATTTATTTTTCACCGCCACTTCAGCCATACCTTGCTCGTTACGTTTACCGGTAAATTCACCAACAAATTGTTGGCGTTCAGAAATAGAGTAGCCGTATTCATAATTTTGGTATTCATCGTGCGTATGACGACGTAAGAAACCTTCGGTATAACCACGGTGTGCAAGGGATTCCAACGTATCCATTAAGCTTTCATCAAATGGTTTGCCCGCAGCCGCATCATCAATGGCCTTGCGGTAAACTTGTGCGGTTCTAGCACAGTAATAGAATGATTTAGTACGGCCTTCTATTTTTAAAGAATGCACACCAAGTGCGGTCAATTTTTCCACGTGTTGTACTGCACGCAGATCTTTTGAGTTCATAAAGTAAGTGCCGTGTTCATCTTCAAACGCCGTCATTTGTTCATCTGGCTTTTGTGATTCGGTGTAAAGGAAGACTTTATCTGTTACCGCACCTTCACCCAAGGTTGGTGCGACATTTTTCACTTCGATTTGTTGAGCGGGATCGATTTTCGGCACGATGTTACCCACTTCATCCGTGGTGCCTTCTTCCATTTTGTATTCCCAACGGCAAGCATTGGTACAAGTGCCTTGGTTTGGGTCGCGTTTGTTGATATAGCCTGAAAGCAAGCAACGACCAGAATACGCCATACATAACGCACCGTGTACGAAAATTTCGAGTTCGATATCTGGCACGTGTTGGCGAATTTCAGCGATTTCTTCGATTGATAATTCGCGCGATAAAATCACACGCGTTAACCCCATTTGCTTCCAGAATTTTACCGTTGCCCAGTTTACCGCATTTGCTTGTACAGAAAGATGAATATCAATATCCGGGAAGTTTTCACGCACCAACATGATTAAGCCTGGGTCAGACATAATTAAGGCATCGGGGCCCATGTCGATCACAGGTTGTAAATCTTTGATAAAGGTTTTGAGCTTGGAGTTATGCGGTGCGATGTTCACGACCACATAGAATTTTTTGCCAAGTGCATGGGCTTCATCAATCCCGATTTTTAAATTGGCGTGATTAAATTCATTATTACGTACACGTAAGCTGTAACGTGGTTGGCCTGCATAGACGGCATCTGCGCCATACGCAAAGGCATAGCGCATGTTTTTTAGGGAGCCCGCAGGGGAGAGTAATTCAGGTTTAAATGGGGTTGTCATAATATTCTCTTGTCTGATTTCAAGTCAGTAGCTTGCTTTTGGCAAGCCGTATTAAAGGCCTGTATTTTAGGCGGATTTAGGGATTTGTAAAGTAAAAGTGCGGTTGGTTTTTCGATTGTTTTTTGAGGCTAGAAATAAAAAAGGCGAACCATTGTTCGCCTTATCAAGATTGTATTTAATTAAATCGCCCAGCCGCCTGCGTAGAATGCGACAAGTACAACAGCGATGATAATTGTGCCGATGTTGAGTTTTTTCACATCGCCGCTCACGATGCGACCAATCACTAATGCCGCAAAGCCAAGCATGATACCGGTTACGATGTTTGCCGTTAACACGATGAATACCGCACAAACTAAGCCGCTCATTGCGCCCACGAAATCATCGAAGTCTAATTTGCTTACATTGCTTAGCATTAATAAGCCCACATACATTAACGCCGGCGCAGTTGCGTAACCTGGTACTAAGAATGCAAGTGGTTGGAAGAATAACATTAATAAGAACAATACGCCGACGACGATAGCAGTGATACCGGTTTTACCGCCCGCAGCTGTACCTGCTGCAGATTCGATATAAACGGCTGCTGGCGCAGTACCGAATAAGCCTGAGAATAAGCTACTTACGGAGTCAGAGGTTAAAGCTTTGCCACCGTTGATGATTTGTCCGTCTTTGTCTAATAAGTCAGCTTGTCCTGCAACTGCACGAATAGTACCTGTTGCATCAAATACCGCTGTCATCACTAAAGCAAAGACAATTGGTAAAATAGCCGGTTGTAATGCGCCTTGTAAATCTAATTGTAAGAAAAGTGAATTTTCACCAAAGGTTGGCATTTTGAAGATTTGGCCATTGAATGTTACGTTTGGATCGAAGATTAAACCAACGATAGTAATCGCGATGATAACCCATAAAATCCCGCCTTTCACTTTCATTTTTTCTAAGCCGATAATGAATGCAAGACCGATTAAAGACATCATTACTGGGAATGAGGTGAAATCGCCTAATTTAACCGGTAAACCCGCTTGGTTACCGACCACTAAGCCTACGCCATTTGCGGCGATTAAAAGTAAGAATAGGCCGATCCCGATCCCTGCACCATGAGCGATACTTGATGGAAGGTTACGTAAGATCCATGAACGAATACCTGTCGCAGAGATTAAGGTGAACACTAAACCCATGAGGAATACGGCACCTAATGCCACAGGAATAGAAACATGTTGACCTATCACTAAGCTAAATGCGGTGAAAGCGGTTAATGAAATGGCACAGCCGATCGCCATTGGCGCATTTGCCCAAAAGCCGATTAAGATCGAACCAAGCCCTGCCACTAAACAGGTTGCGATAAAGACAGATTCAGCCGGAAAGCCTGCATCACCAAGCATTTTAGGCACAACAATCACGGAATACACCATGGCTAAGAAGGTGGTTAAACCCGCAATGATTTCTTGACGAACCGTTGAACCGCGTTTGCTGAGTTCAAAGGTTTTTTCTAAACTTGACATAAAGTCCCCTAGGTTAATAATCAAAAAGATGTGCTATTTTATAGTAAATCATTTAAAAGTAAACGTTTGCGCAATTGTTTTATTGACGTTGGATAGGAAAGTGCGGTCAGTTTTGAGGATGTTTTTTCCATATTTTTTTATCGACTAAAAACTGCTATACTCTGAAAGTTTTTAACGTAATCAAAAAAAGGAAAAACAATGGCTGATTTTAATCAAATTTTAACGCCAGGCGATGTAGATGCTGGCATTATCAATGTGGTAAATGAAATTCCAGAAGGTAGCTGCCACAAAATCGAATGGAACCGTAAAGTTGCCGCGTTCCAATTAGACCGTGTTGAGCCAGCGATCTTCGCAAAACCAACTAACTATGGTTTCATTCCACAAACTTTAGACGAAGATGGCGATGAGTTAGATGTTTTATTATTAACTCGCCAACCACTTGCAACAGGTGTATTCCTAGAAGCAAAAGTTATCGGTGTGATGAAATTCGTTGATGATGGCGAAGTGGACGATAAAATCGTTTGTGTGCCAGCAGATGATCGCGATACCGGCAATGCATACAACAGCCTTGCAGATGTGCCAGCGCAATTAATCAAACAAATTGAATTCCACTTCAACAACTATAAAGCATTGAAAAAACCAGGTTCAACGAAAGTGACGCACTGGGGCGATGTAGAAGAAGCGAAAGAGGTGATTCGTGAATCAATCAAACGTTGGAACGAACGTTAATTTTTCATGTTAATGAATTTAAAAGGCATCAGATTGATGCCTTTTGTTTTTATTCACTATAAGAAAAAATATTCTTTCACAATATGAGCAGGTTTCAGATAATGTATTACTTCATAAAGAAACAGGTGAAATAGTGAATGGCCCATTTGATATAGGGCATATTCCAGGATGGGAGCATAGAAGATTAGAAGAGGCTGCTAAACAATTGGGTTTAACAAGACAGGAATTTAATGATTACGTTAACGCTAGACCGCAGAATTTTAGGTTGGAGAATCGTTCTAAAAATCGTAGTCATAGAAATGAGATGCCTGGTAAAGATGATATCTTAGATATAAAACAAGATATGAGAAATTTTATGAATAGAGGAAAATAAGATGGATTTTTCTAAATTTAATGACTTGGATTTGGAAGAAAAAATTGTAGAGAGTAATTTTAATAATGATCTTCAGCTATTAAGAAAAATATTTTTAGAAAACAAATTGGCAGATATAAAAAAAATTACTAGTTTAGATAAATGGAACTATCTACATAGGATACTTTGCTATTCGGAACCTAAAGTAGAATTAATACAATTCTATATTGATAATGGCGTCGATGTTAATGCTCAAGATATATACGGAATGACTCCTTTGCATTATGCATTACGAAGTAAAAATGCTGAGGCGGCGATAGCGTTGCTCAAAGCAGGAGCAAATCCTAATTTACCGAACCAAGATGGTTTAA
>OKWS01000211.1_pt1 | contig 20892 bp, 34 predicted proteins | sample 1607061 | NCBI WGS metagenome assembly OKWS01 (sample SAMN07501040, study PRJEB24779) | human gut metagenome | isolation source: stool | host: human infant | place: USA: Pittsburgh, PA | reverse complement strand
CCTGGTCACGTTTTATCTGCTTCAGAGCTTAAAGAAGAGAGTTTTGAACGCAAGCATGAAGTTATTTATGGTGAGGTGTCAGGTTCGCGAGATTTTCAGTTAGTCACACTTACCTGGAAGAAAACACCGGAAGAACTGCAAGCGGAATGGCAGAAAATTGACCCGGTGGGCTACAGCCAGCACTCCTCTATTGTGATGAGCGAATTTGTGCCATCGCACGCTATGGCGTTTGATTTGGCTATTGGGCAGTGCAAATCATTCGATTATCAGGCAGGGAAATTTTGGGAAGGGTTGTTACATCGTGCGGACTGGCGCGATCCGCAGAACGGTTATCCTGCCGCTAAAGAATATTACCGTACCGGAATACTAGATGAACAGCGTACGAAATGGTTTATGAATAAGCCTGATGAGGTGCTTCCAAAAGGGGAGTACGGTGTGGAAAACCACTTTAATAATGCCTCGCCAGCCATGCCGTCTCGCGAACTGTCCATCAGAAATCAGGATGTGGCAAATTTGCAATGGGATATGCCAAAGCCCATGAGTGATAGTCAACTTGCTTAAGGATAGAGCATGAAAATATTTTTTATCGGCCTGACGACCTTTGCTATTTTGCTTGTGACCGGATGCCTGGCGAAAGAACCGCCGACGCAGGTAGTTTATCGATTCGATGATCATCGTTATCTCGAACTGAAAGGGTGGGATTGTGAAGGCGAACTCTGGTACACGGATACTAAGCGAGGCATTCACACCGAACCCGTTAGTCAGTTTTATCGACTCTTTACCCGTAAATTTATTCATCCATCAGAGCGATATATTGCACTGACGGGATGGGGAGTGAGTGGATTCATAGTATCTAAGGACTATGGGAAAACGTGGCGCTCTGTAGCGTTTTCACCAAATCATAATGAACCCAATGGTGATGACTACGCGCCGTATGAGGATATTATTTCTTTCACCGTCGTCAACGATCAGGGCTTTTTACTGACCAAACACCGGCTGTATATGTCATCAAAGCCATTTGAAGACCCGCGCATTCTGCCCGGTGGGCCGGGGATTACCTATACCGTGGATGACGGAATGGGAAATAAAGTAAGCGATACGCTGGACCCCCGTTTCCCTGGCTGGGCCTGGGGAATGGTCTATATGACTAAGCAGGGGCTTAAGCACAGCACACAGCAATTTAAGGCTAACTGGCAAGATTTACCCGACAGCGTACCCGAAGTGAAGGGGTACACCGGCTGGGATCATATGCGCTGTGATATGGATGCGGGGCGATAACTGATGAAAGGATTATGTACCGTTCTCGCAGCTACGTCCGTTGTGCTGGCAACCGAATGCCAGGCGAAAGAACCGCCGACACAGGTTGTTTACCGGTTCGATGATCATCGTTATCTCGAACTGAAAGGCTGGGATTGCGAAGGTGAACTCTGGTTTAGCGATACTAAGAAAGGTATCCATTCACAAATTGCCAGTCAGTTTTATCGAATCTTCACCAAAAAATTCGTGCATCCTTCAGAGCACTATCTTGCTATTCCGTGGTGGGGAAATGTTACTGGTGGTTTTTCAGTATCAAAAGACTATGGGAAAACGTGGGAAAGAGGTGGTGCATCTATGTCACCAGGGAGCAATGAACCTGATGGAAGTAACGCTCCTTATTATGATGATGTCATATCTTTCACCGTCGTCAACGATCAGGGCTTTTTACTGACCAAACACCGGTTGTATATGTCATCAAAGCCATTTGAAGACCCGCGCATTCTGCCCGGTGGGCCGGGGATTGCCTATACCGTGGATGACGGAATGGGAAATAAAGTAAGCGATACGCTGGACCCCCGTTTCCCTGGCTGGGCCTGGGGAATGGTCTATATGACTAAGCAGGGGCTTAAGCACAGCACGCAGCAATTTAAGGCTAACTGGCAAGATTTACCCGACAGCGTACCCGACGTGAAGGGCTATACCGGCTGGGATCATATGCAATGCAACATGGATGCGGGAAAATAGGGAGATAAAGTGATGAAAGGCGTCATTAGGTTAAACGATCCGCTGATAAGCGGAGGAAAAGTCACTAAGGCCTCTGGGGCAGACTTTATGGGTCAGCCCGTGGCCTTGAAAGATGATCTTGCGCAGTGTCCGCTCCATAAAGGGACGTTCCCAATCACTGAATGTCACCTAACCTGGACCATGCATGGCCGTGGGGTTGTGGTAGATGGCTGTCGCGCGGCGTGTGGATGTGAAATCAAAAGTACCTTACCTGTGGCGGGAGCTTCGTAATGCGCGCGTGGTGGTTATACAAAAAACAGCCAGACCCGGATTCCACTGTGCCAGTCGTCATGATTGTTTTCCTCTATGTGATAGCCGTCGCAATGGGCCTCGCGATCCGGGCTCTAACCTGGCCTGAACAGGAACACGTTACGGCTCTCTTTTTTGTGCCTTCAGTTATTCTGCCCATCTGTGTTGTGTCGTTATTAGTTTTTACAAGTTTCATATTTCATGACGCCAACATTCATTATGCTGAAACCCGAAAATTCATAGCAAAAGAGCAGGAGATTAATTTAAAGGCGTATGCGCGGAAAAATATGGCTATCGCAGCATGGTCTTCAATAACCCCCCTGGAGCAACCCGCGCTGAATATGTTGAAACTGGAAGGCGAATTTCCGCTGGCACCGAAAACGCCGGTTAACATTCAGCTGGAAGATCGCTTCGACCAGACCAGGAATGAACAGATGTTTTACCGCTTACTGGACCCGATGGCAGAAAAATTGAAGGGCTATAACTACCGTATTTTTGAAACCGTTGTCTGGGTTCGCGGAGGGAGTGGATCCTGCATTGATGAACTGAGACGCACTCTGGAGCGGTTGGGTATTGAAACGGCCAGCACGTGTAAAATTGAGTACAGCACAGAATGCCCTGACTACGCGATCGTTAGCCAATGGATGAACTTATCTGATTACAGAGTTGAAAACCGGCTGATTGTTATCGTTGATTTACATGAAGAAAGCGGCGAATCAAAGAGCATGGAAAATGCATGTGCATTCCTGCTGACTAGTCATTATGTCCGGGAGGAGGGCGAAAAACCGGTATATTTATATCAGCCTATGTCTGATGTGACCGATGTAGAGGACAAAATGGCGGTCTTCCTTGAGACGGGTTCGGTACTTACGCCGAAAAATCTCTGGTATACCGGGCTGTCCCGTATTGAAAAATATCCATTAATGCAGGCACTGGACAAAAAAGCGCTCACGGTGGAACGGCTGGATATCGATGCCTCTCTGGGCGCAAAGAGTGCCGGGTATCGGTGGCTGGCTCTGGCATTTGCGGCGGATGCGGTAAAATATGCCCAGGGGGAGCAACTGGTAGCTTATTCAGACAAAAACAAATTTTGTATTACTGCGCTTTCCTCCATGAAGACAGCTATCCCAAAAAAACTTACCTGGTGTAACTGGAGTAATCCCCTTTATCCTGCGGGGATGGCGGCTTTATTCTGCGTGTTATCCCTCATTGCCTATCGTATCAGTTTCCTGGCGCAAAACGATCCGCCAGCAATCTGGGAACTGATTGCGAGCATAATCATTCCCTTCGTTATTTTTATAGGCCTCGGTAGTTTTGTTTTCATCTCGAAAACGAATGAAGCCCACGAGGACATGGAATACGAATGGAAGCGATAGAAACGAAACAACGTTAATCATGCTATGTGGCTGGTCGCTTACTTGACCAGCCTTTAGTTATTTACCCTGTCACTTTCACCGCAGTGGCCGCTTTTTTCGCTCTCGCGACGGCTTCGTCCACGTTTTCCCCGGTCGCTAATGCCACGCCCAGACGACGGCTTCCGTCGATCTCCGGTTTGCCGAACAGTCGAACCTGCAAGCCTGCGCCTACCGCACCTTCGACGTTATCAAAGGTGACATTCTGGCTGGTCAGCTGCGGCAGGATCACCGCCGAGGCTGCCGGGCCGTACTGACGGATGCCGCCAACCGGCAGGCCGAGGAAAGCACGTACGTGCAGCGCGAACTCAGAGAGATCCTGCGAAATCAGCGTGACCATCCCGGTATCGTGCGGGCGAGGGGAGACTTCACTGAAGATCACCTCGTCGCCGCAAACAAACAATTCCACGCCGAACAGGCCGTAGCCGCCCAGCGCCAGCACCGTTTTGCGGGCGATCTCCTGCGCGCGTGCCAGCGCCAGCGCGCTCATTCGCTGCGGCTGCCAGGATTCGCGATAATCGCCGTCTTCCTGGCGATGACCAATCGGGTCGCAGAAATAAACACCGTCCACGGCGCTGACGGTGAGCAGGGTAATTTCAAAATCAAACTTCACCACGCCTTCTACGATGACGCGCCCGGCACCGGCACGGCCGCCCTGCTGGGCATAGTCCCAGGCTTTGTCCAGCGTGCTGCTGTCGCGGATAAAGCTCTGCCCTTTGCCGGAGGAGCTCATTACCGGCTTAATGATGCACGGGTAGCCAATCTCCTCTACGGCCTGGAGAAACGCAGCTTTATCCCCGGCAAAACGGTAGCTGGAGGTCGGGAGCTGTAATTCTTCTGCCGCCAGGCGACGAATGCCTTCCCGGTTCATGGTCAGTTTTGCCGCTGTGGCACAGGGCACCACGCGCTGGCCTTCCTGTTCAAGGGCAACCAACATCTCAGTGGCAATGGCCTCAATTTCAGGTACCACGAAATCCGGTTTTTCGTCGGCAATTAACGCCCGCAGGGCATTACCGTCAAGCATATCGATGACGTGCGAGCGATGCGCGACGTGCATGGCGGGCGCATTCGCATAACGGTCCACCGCAATCACTTCCACACCCAAACGCTGGCATTCAATGGCCACTTCTTTACCCAGTTCACCCGATCCCAACAGCATAACGCGCGTCGCGGCAGGACGCAGCGCGGTTCCTAAACGAGTCATAAAAATCCCCCTGAAAAAGATGCGGGCAGTATAAACGAAAACGTTTGCGTCTGTCTTGTATGGGGATAACCGGACACGGGGGAAATTTGCGCTTCTTTAGCACTGACAGACATTTCCTGACACCCGCTCGCTTAGGCTGTGAAGGTTACGCACTGTTACGTGAGGAAAAATATGTCAGGCTGGATGAATCAACTGCAATCCCTGTTGGGACAAAAAGGCTCGTCGTCCGGCGAGCAGGGTCTGAGCAAGCTGCTTGTGCCGGGTGCGCTCGGCGGGCTGGCCGGTTTGCTGGTTGCCAATAAATCATCGCGGAAACTGCTTACCAAATACGGTACCGGCGCGCTGCTGGCGGGCGGAGGGGCTATTGCAGGCTCCGTCTTATGGAACAAATACAAAGACAAGGTGCGCAACGCGCATCAGGATGAACCGCAGTACGGGAAGCAGGTTTCGCCGTTAGATTTACGCACCGAGCGTCTGATCCTCGCCCTGGTCTTTGCAGCCAAGAGCGACGGGCATATTGATGCCAGTGAACGTGCCGCAATTGAACAGCAGATGCGGGAAGCGGGCGTTGAGGAGCAGGGTAGGGCGCTGGTGGCGCAGGCCATCGAACAGCCGCTCGATCCGCAGCGTCTGGCGCAAAGCGTGAAAAACGAAGAAGAGGCGCTGGAACTCTATTTTCTGAGCTGTGCTGCCATCGATATCGATCACTTTATGGAGCGCAGCTACCTGAACGCCCTGGGTGATGCGCTGAAGATCCCACAGGACGTTCGTGAGGGAATTGAGCAGGATATTCAGCAGCAGAAGCAGACCCTCGCGGGCTAGAAGGCCATGTTTCGCTTGCATCATACGCGTGTTTTGCCAACCTTATAGGATGTAAAACGAAAAAGTAAGAATGCCATGCCTCCAAAAGCCCGACGTACTCCTTATGCGATCACCACGCATGGCGATACGCGTATCGATAACTACTACTGGCTGCGGGACGATTCTCGTTCCCGGTCAGAGGTGCTCGACTATCTGCACGAGGAAAACGACTATGGCCGCCAGGTCATGGCCAGCCAGCAGGCGCTTCAGGATCAGCTCCTGAACGAAATGGTACAGCGTATCCCCCAGCGTGATGTCTCTGCCCCGTGGTGCAAAAACGGTTATCGCTATCGCCATATTTATGAGCCGGGAAACGAATATCCCATCTACCAGCGCCAGTCTGTGCTGAGCGCCGAGTGGGACGAATGGGAGATCCTGCTGGATGCTAACAAACGTGCTGCCCACAGTGAGTTTTATACGCTGGGCGGCATGTCCATTTCCCCCGATAACGCCATTATGGCGCTGGCTGAGGATTACCTCTCCCGCCGCCAGTACGGTTTGCGTTTCCGCAATCTTGAAACGGGAAACTGGTATCCCGAAATGCTGGATAATGTCTCCCCCGATTTCGTCTGGGGTAACGATTCAGAAACGGTCTACTACGTTAAAAAGCATACCTCAACGCTGCTGCCTTATCAGGTCTGGCGTCATACGGTGGGGACCGATTCCGCCGACGATGAGCTTGTGTATGAAGAAAAAGACGAGACGTTCTACGTCAGTCTGCATAAAACCTCGTCTCGCCACTACGTGATTATCTTCCTTGCCAGCGCCACCACCTCTGAGGTGCTGCTGCTGGATGCCGAACTGCCGGATGCCCAGCCGCTGTGCTTCCTGCCGCGCCGTAAAGATCATGAGTACAGTCTGGATCACTTCCAGCACAGCTTTTACCTGCGTTCGAACCGCGAGGGCAAAAACTTTGGCCTTTATAAAACCAAAGTGCGCGATGAACGGAAGTGGGAAGTGTTAATTCCTGCGCGCGATCAGGTGATGCTGGAGGGGTTCACCCTGTTTACCGACTGGCTGGTGGTGGAAGAGCGTCAGCGCGGACTGACCAGTATCCGCCAAATCAACCGCAAAACCCGCGAAGTGGTGGGCATTGCGTTCGATGACCCGGCTTACGTGACGTGGATCGGCTTTAACCCGGAACCGGAATCGTCCCGCCTGCGGTACGGCTATTCGTCAATGACTACCCCGGACACGTTGTTTGAGCTGGATATGGACACCGGGCAGCGTCAGGTGATTAAACAGGCTGAGGTCCGGGGATTTGAGTCGGAAAATTATCGCAGTGAACACCTGTGGGTGACCGCGCGCGACGGCGTTGAAGTCCCCGTGTCTCTCGTCTACCACAAGGATCACTTCAACAAAGGTAAAAACCCCATCCTCATCTACGGTTACGGCTCCTACGGATCCAGCATGGACGCCGATTTCAGCAGCAGCAGGCTGAGCCTGCTCGACCGCGGTTTTGTTTATGCGATTGCCCATATTCGCGGCGGCGGCGAGCTGGGTCAGCACTGGTATGAAGACGGAAAATTTCTCAAAAAGAAAAATACCTTCAATGACTACCTTGATGTCTGCGATGCGCTGATCGCGCAGGGTTATGGCGATCCGCAACTCTGCTTTGGCATGGGGGGCAGCGCCGGAGGCATGTTAATGGGAGCCGTGGTAAACCAGCGGCCTGAACTGTTTAAAGGCGTTATCGCTCAGGTGCCGTTTGTGGACGTGGTGACGACCATGCTGGACGAAACCATTCCGCTGACCACCGGGGAGTTTGAGGAGTGGGGGAACCCGCAGGATGAAACCTATTACCGCTACATGAAAGAGTACAGCCCGTACGATAACGTCGAGGCGAAAGCCTATCCGCATATGCTGGTGACCACCGGCCTGCACGATTCCCAGGTGCAGTACTGGGAGCCCGCGAAATGGGTGGCGAAGCTGCGTGAGCTAAAAACTGACGATAATCTGCTGCTGCTGTGTACCGATATGGACTCGGGGCACGGAGGGAAATCAGGGCGATTTAAATCCTATGAAGGGGTGGCGCTGGAGTACGCCTTTTTGATTGGCCTGGCGCAGGATACGCTGCCAGGCCGCGCGGGAACTCAGGCTTCGCCTAAATAATGCTTCAGCGTCAGGCGCAGTTCCGGGCTCATTCTGTCGAGGTTGTTGTACAGCCAGCGCAGATAGCCCGGATCGTTGTCCGCCACTTCCGATACCGGTTTTCCACGATATTTACCGAACGTGAAGGTGGTCAGTAGGGCGGGGCGGCCGGTAATGGTCGCCATATCGTCCGGCGTCCAGCCGGAAGTATTCATGATATCAATCAGAAGCGCTGCGGTGATGTAGCAGTCATAGAGGGCGCGGTGATGATGCAGCCCTTCCGGCGTCCGCACGCTTAGTTTGCGCGACTTATACAGCGCCATATTGCTGTATTTGATCCCCGGCCACAGACGGCGCGCCAGCTTCATGGTGCAAATCCATTCACCGGGCATCTCCGGCAGCACGCGGCGGTCAAAGCTGGCGTTATGGGCGACATACCACTGGCTACCGTGGTAAAGAGGGATGATCTCTTCAATCCACGGCTTATCCGCCACCATCGATTCCGTAATGCGATGAATTGCCATCGCCTGCGCACTGATGGGACGGTCCGGGCGCACCAGGTGGCTCATTGGATTGACTATCTTTCCGTCAACCACGTCGACAGAGGCGACTTCCACAATTCCACCCTGCAAATCGCAGGTTTCGGTATCGATAACGCGCAGCATTGATCGCTCCTGATCCTAAAATGCCTAGCCTAATGGAATGATATCCCCTTGCCAACCCTGTCGGCCCAAAGAACCGGTTAACAGCAACTCTCCCTTATCGGCACGCACGATCAGCTGACCTTTTTCATCCCATAACGCGCTACCGCTGCGCGCGTTCGCCATTAATACCGCGATGGCGTACTTATGCGCGAAGCGTTGTAACGAACTGATGGATTGCCGCCAGCGTTGCTCACCCACCGCCAGGCTGCTGGTGAACAGCGTTGCCTCTGGGTCCAGTTCCGGGGCGTCAGCCTGATTATCAATGATGGTTAACCGTTTATTGCCAGGAATAACACCCGCACCGTTACCCTGCGGATAGCGCCGGATGGTCGACAGGTTAGGGGTGAAAAGCGCGAGTCCTTTCTGTTGCTGGAGCGTAATACCGGCAATCACCGTGATGAAACGTGACTGCGCCGCGTGAAGGAGGGGGGCAAGCTGCAAATCGTCAGGGGGTGGGGGTAAGGTTGTTCCGCCAGGGCCGGTAAGCGAAAGCTCCGGAAAGACGACTAAATCGCACCCATGCGAGGCAGCCTCGGCAATAAAGTGCAGGTGATGTTTTACGTGCTCATCAACACAGTTGTGCCGCGGAGCATACTGAGCTGCGGCAATAGTCCATCGTGACATCGTGACTTCCTTATACACTAAGTCGCTGGGATTTTAAGATTACACCTAAATTTATCAGGGTTTTCTTATCCTGCCACATAACGCGTAAGGAAGTGTAACGGGACGTTAAGCTTATTTAACTTTAGGTTCGTACGGCAGGCGCGAGAGATTAACGGAGGCGAGGCGATGCGCAATAAGACGTTCGCGGAACCAGTCGCGCAGATGCGCGGGTTGTTCACGCTCTACCACTTCAGCCACGACGGGCATGTTGTAACGCTCTTTGAATGCGACCCCCGCGGCGGCGAGATCGACATTCACTTTGTCCATCTTGTCCTGAGGAAGGGCGGCCAGGTTAACGTTCATTTCCTTCTCCTTTTTCTGCGGCGGCAACGTTACCGCGATTGTTCAACGATGACAAGGGAGCAAAGGATGTTCCTCGACTCGTTAATTATACAGAGTTATTCTTTAGCATTCAGGCATAACGAAAAGGAATGATTGTGATGCACTTTACCCCTTCCCGCGTCGCGTGTGCGCTGGTTTTTCTGCTCTCTTCGGCAATCGCGCCATCAGCTCTGGCCCATGCGCACCTTAAGCAACAATCCCCGCAGGAAAATACCGTCGCGACGGCACCCGACGTCATTACCCTGAATTTCTCGGAAGGCATTGAACCTGCCTTCAGCGGCGTCGTGGTGACGGACGCGCAGCAGCACAAAATCCAGACCGGCGCGGTGAAGCGTGACGAGAAGGATAACGCAAAGCTGATTGTTCCTCTTGAGAAACCGTTGACGACCGGCACCTATACGGTGGACTGGCATGTGGTCTCCGTGGACGGCCACAAAACCAAGGGCAGCTATCACTTTAGCGTGAAATAGTATGCTGGCCCTGAGCTACGTAGCGTTTCGCTTTATCCATTTTGTTGCGCTGATACTACTTTTCGGCAACGCGCTATACAGTGTCTGGTTTGCACCGTCTTCGTTGCAGCGCCTCATGACGCAGCGTTTCCAGCGCCAGCAGAATATCGCGGCCTTAATCAGCCTGATGGCTGCTCTGCTGATGTTCGGCCTGCAAAGTGGGTTAATGGGTAACGGCTGGGGGGATGTCATTCGCCCGGCGGTCTGGCGCAGCGTGCTGGGCACGCAGTTTGGTGGCGTCTGGCTGTGGCAAATGGTGCTGGCCGCTGTGACCGCGGGCGCTGCATGGCTTACCCCGCAAAAGGGCTCACGTCTATTACTGCTCGCGATGGGGCAACTGGTGCTGCTGGCGGGTGTGGGACATGCCGCGATGAACGGTGGCGCGCCGGGTGCGTTGCATCGTCTGAACCATGCGCTTCACCTGCTCTGCGCCGCCACCTGGGTGGGCGGTTTACTGCCGCTGCTGTTCTGTATGCGGCTGGCGAAAGGCCGCTGGCAGCCAGCCGCTATCTTTACCATGATGCGCTTCTCCCGCGTGGGGCATTATGCCGTGGCGGGCGTGCTGCTGACCGGGATAATCAATACGCTCTTTATTGTGGGCATAGACGTGCCGTGGGAAGCGCCTTATGTACGGCTGTTGTTGTTCAAATGTGCGCTGGTCATCATGATGGTGGCAATTGCGCTGGCGAATCGGTATTTTCTTGTGCCACGCTTTCGCCCTGATGCCGGGCGGGAACAACAGATTTTTATCAGGATGACACAGGCAGAAGTGGTGCTGGGCGCGCTGGTACTGGCGGCCGTCAGCCTGTTCGCGACCTGGGAACCCTTCTGACAAGGTTTAATAACTTATGAAAAAGACACTGCTTTCTCTTTTACTTCTCACCTGTGCCAGCAGTGCGCTGGCCGCGCCGCAGGTCATCACCGTCAGCCGGTTTGAAGTGGGTAAGGACAACTGGGCATTTAATCGTGAAGAGGTCATGCTCACCTGCCGTCCCGGTAACGCGCTGTATGTCATCAATCCCAGTACGCTCGTGCAGTATCCGTTAAATGACGTAGCGGAGCAGCAGGTTGCCAGCGGGAAAAGTAACGGACAGCCTGTCAGCGTGATCCAGGTGGATGACCCGGCAAACCCCGGGCAGAAGAAGAGTCTGGCACCGTTTATTGAGCGCGCTAAAAAGCTCTGCTAGCCGTCAGGTTTCCAGTAAAAAAAACCGCAGGTGCTTGTAAAAGCTCTGCGGTTTTTCACATTTAGTGATGTTCTGACGCTTTTTTTCAGACCACTTTTACTGTGGACTGGAAAACCTGACGTCGTCATCTATTCTTAAAGGGCAAGGCGATTGAGCCTGCATTAATGCCAACTTTTAGCGCACGGCTCTCTCCCAAGAGCCATTTCCCTGGACCGAATACAGGAATCGTATTCGGTCTCTTTTTATCTATTTGTTTTTCAAAGGTTTTTTCGGCCTTAACACGAAATCCCCCGAAAATTACTCGAATATTCCATATCCTGTCTAAACCATAACATACTCTGCACCGCGTGCGTCCAGGTATTTTTTGGTCATTGTTAAATTTTTGTGGCCGAGTAAACGCTGAGCAAATTCTTCTCCGCGCTCCTTTTCATATAGCCTGCTCGCCAGACTCCTGATCTCATGGAAAGGCGGTGGGTTAGGTCCGAATTTTAACCCGGTCGAATCCCTTATCTCTGCGAACGCCTGGGTAAGACCGTCAGGAGTTAGCGGCCCCGGCTTTCTCCCCCCGCGGCGAACCGGTGAGTAAAGCATGAAGTCGGAAGGGTTGTTTACCCGGCATCGCTCAATGACATCCTGCAACACAAGCCCGGCGACGTCCAGCCTCAAATCAAGGGGAAGCGCCAGTTTGTGACCTGTTTTCTCCTGAGTAACAAAAAGCCTCCCGTCTTTGACGTCACTGAATCTGAACAGCGAAATATCCTCACGCCGCTGGCCGGTGACCAGTGCCAGTTCGCATGCATTTGGTGCCCAGTCAGAATGGGTTAACGCGGCTTGGCGGATGATGGTGAATTGTTCGAGCAACAGGCGCTCTCGCTTAACTTTCGGCGTCGGCGTTCGCGTCGGCTCGGCCGGGTTCCTGTCGACATGACCTTCTACGATGGCCTCCCTGAAGATGTCCATTAAGACAGAACGCAGCCCGGAAGCCATGCTCTTTTTATCGCAGAGAATGTACGCTTCAAGAAATGAGGCGATGTCCTTTGTCGTGACGGAAGCGAGGGGAATTTTGCCGAACTCTTCCTTTATGGTGGTGATCTGGTTTCGCCTGACCTTCATCGTGTTTGGTTTCAGCTCGCGCCGCTCGAGAATTACCTCGTAACGCTCCAGCCATGCAGCCACTGTGAATGTGGGCACGTCCTTAATGCGATCCAGGAGAGAAGATGGAAGGTAATTCTGGTCGATGTAGTTGTTGGCCTCAATGGCCTGGGCAACGGCGTCCTTGCGATCAATTCGGCCAAGAGAAATCTCCTGCCCGGTCACCGGATTGCGCCAACTGTATAGTCTGTCTCTTTTACGATAGGTCAGGTTACGGGGCAGGTTAGCGTCGTAACGTACTGGCCTTTTCGCCATGAGTCAGTCTCTCCAGTAGGGTGCCGCCGGACGGCAGTTTGGTGTGTTTCGGTTTAGCGCGCAGATTCTTCTTGCGCGGATCCACGTAGATAGCGTCAGGCTGAACTTTATATTCCTTTCCGTGCAGCTCCGGCGCGGGATAAATTCGGCCCTCCCGCGTCCATCTACGCAGAGTAGAAAGGGAGGGTGGAGTCGTGTAGACCTCAGCAGCCCATTCCTGCAAGTTGATAAGCTTAGCCATGAGAACTCCTTAGCCACCTGGCATTATATGCGAGGCCGCGTTGACGTGTTGATTAATCGAAATCAGGTAAAAAGAAGCCCGGCGCGGGGCCGGGCAAAAGGGATGACGTGGCAGTGCTTTCGCACCCAATAGCCAGCTCATAACTGGCTATCAATTGCGTCAGGCAGAAGGGGATGGGTATGGAAGCCACTCTTCGATTCGAACGTCATCATGCTCAATGCCTTCGATCTGGAAAACCCACTGCCACTTTCCTGTGGGGCCGGAAACGCTCTGCCATTCAGCCCGCCAGGCAATAAGCACACCCTCACCATTGAGATCGTTAACCAAAACCTGTTCATGTGTTTCTGGAAGACGTTCGGCGCATTTGATCCATGCCATATCGGTGCTGAGCAAAGGGGAAATTCGTGAGAGAAGCGTTTTCTGCGCCTCATCAATAGTCACCGGCTCGCCGGGGCTGCCAAAAATAGCGAAGAAGTCACTTATTTCTGACTCAACGAGTTGTTTCATTGTTGCCATAATTACTCCTCATGCCGCACGCTGGGCGCGCAGCTATCTGTATTTATCGTGCTGAAAATTCGCCGAAGTGAGTTTCTTCACCTTTTTTTCTGGCTGCTATCGCATCTTCTTTTTGCTTGAAATATCCAAGGCTTTTCATTTTTCCGTTTACCTTGATGTGAGCTCGCCACTTTCCTCTTCTCTCCTCATATGAAACTCCTGCCACACCGGATGTATTGTTTGATGCGACGGAACGATTCATAGTGTTTTGGAGTGGGGTTACTTCGCGTAAATTGCAGAATCTGTTGTCTGAAGGGTTTCTGTTTATGTGGTCGATGTAGCTTTTCGGCCAACTTCCAGTCATGAGAAGAAATGCGATTCGGTGGGCCTTAATAAGCTTCCTGTGCACCTGGATGGTGAGATAACCAAGCCTGTCAGTATTTCCTGCTAAGTTTCCGGCAGACTGATTTCCCCATTTGATCTTCCATCTAAACTCACCAGTTTCCGGATTGTAAGAAAGCAGTTTTTCTACCTCCTCCCGAGTGATATCTGGCATCACATCCCCCTCTGCTTATTCCTTAACTCGATCTCTTCCTGGCAACTCGCGCACGTCTTGCAACCGGGAACGGCAGCGCGACGCGGCGCCGGGATATCCTCACCGCATTCAGCGCAATGCTCAGCTGACACGGCATTACGGTCGATGCGGTGAGCGGAAAGGGCAGCGTTACGCTGAAGCTCTTCAATCTCTGCTGCGGTGTCGATGATGTCCATGGTCAATGCTCCCGGAACTGTCGGTTAATTCGGTTGAATGTGAACGCCAGCAATAAAAAAGGCCGCCTTAGCGACCTGGTGATTAGTGCCTTCATGCTGCACCGCCTTCAGGGAAATCGCCGAAGTCAGTAAGGTCAGTTTCGCGATCGAACTTAAATTCGCCTATATCGACAACCTCAACTTCGTGTTCGTAAATATCCCCTCCGCCACTTTCAAGAATCTCCATGGCTTCTTCCATGCTTTCAGCATCCACTCTGAAGGTCTGAGAACCTTCTGCTCGCTTGACCTCAGTGGTAAAAAGAAATCTTTTCACGATTCAACTCCGAAGCGGCGATTAAGCCGCCCTGTGTATACGACGAACTCCAGGAGGCTAACTCCCAGAGCTTCTATTTTCTTGTGATGCTTGTTGATGATGGGAGGCACCGTTTCGTTCCAGTTTGGCTTTGGCTTCTTGCGCATGGCCTGCTGGATTTCTTCGGTGCAACGGCGGCAGGCGGCGCGGATGGCGTTGTCTGTTTCTGGCGTCATGCGGCCTCCGTCTTAACAACATCGATGGCGCAGCCGGGTAGCAATTCAACCGCGGCGGTAGCGCACTGATTTCCCCAGTGATCCCACCCTGGCGCCGCGCTGCGACTAAACAATTCAATCCGCGGCACATCTCCGTAGAGCAGCTCCAGCCGGTGGCGAACTTCCCACGGCTTTTCGCTGTGCGCTCCGAGCGGGCTGTATACCACCTGCTTAATCCCTGCGTGCTTTCGTTCCAGCCCGGTGCCGCGGGTGGCAATCAGCAGGTCTTCGGTATTGGCCCGGGTGTGATTGCCGCCGTTCATGCGCGTCTCGGCGTTAAGCAGATAGAGGAAGTCGTAAAAGTCGGTGACTCCACCCTCGGCCAGCGCCTTGTTGATGCGCAACTCGGCGTTCTGATTCAGCTTCACCCAGGTAAAGCCCTTCATCGTGCGAACTGTAAATCCCCAGGCCTCGGCCAGTTCGATAGCCTCCTGGTTATGCGTGCCGGTGTACCACATCGCCAGCACCGAGTTTTCGGCGGCAAGTTCCCACACTGGCAGGCGCTTGATGTCGATGAGCTTCATGGTGGAGTAGTGATCGGCGGCAGCGCCGTTGCTGATGGTGTTGCCGTAAGACCAGGGAGGATCAGCGTAGATAAGAGAGTATTTTTCGGTCATACATCCTCCCGCTCCGGATCGTTAACATCCCAGCCATTACGTTCAATATTCGTTTGCAGGCGCTTATCTCCGACCTCTTCAATGCTGCGGCCGGTAATCTCTGCGACTTCGGCGTTTGAGTATCGCCACAGCAGCGCCAGCTCTTCGAGTGACCACGCTTTCATAGCACTGACTCCATTTCGTCGATGTAGAGGCCTGCGGCAATCAGGCGGCTACGGCGGGCGGCACGTTCAATGCACTCCTGCCGTCTGCCTTCCTGCGACTGCTGTATTGCGCGCCGGGTGAACAGCCGCGATTTACCTTGCGGCGTTACGACCTTTGGCTTGCTGGCCAGGCTAAATTTCCGGTCGCAGATGCCGTCCTCGTTCAGCCATTTTTCCGACTCAACGATCTGCGCTATCTGTCCGGTGCCGCGGGTAATGCCGTTGGCAACCCGGTTAAACTCGATGAGCGTTACGCCGAACTTCTCGGCGATTTCGCTGCCGGTTACCGGGCGGCCGCGCGTCTGAATCATCCAGATAACGCGCTCACGTAGGCCGGAGAATTGCCCGGTTCTCCCGGGCCTGCGGTAGAAGGGTGTGCGTTTCATGCTGCACGCTCTGTGATTTTCTGAATTTCAGATTCCAGATCTGCAAGGAAGCTCTTAACCTCAGACTCGATTTCGCGCGCCAGCTCTTCATCGAAATGAATGCGCTTCTTGAAATAGGCGAGGTCAGGCGGCAGGCGATCATCGAAACTAACGAAATCACACCATTTCCGCCCGGTGCACATCATCTGCGCATGCATTTGCAGCATGTACTGGCGCTTTGGCTCGCCAGTTTTCAGCGTTTCAAGATGGGTCCAGGTGTTGGGGCATTTGATTTCGATAAGCCCGTCGTCGTTAACAAGTCCGTCCGGGCTGGCTGCGAATCCGGGTATGATTGGGTGATCGATGAGTCCAACTTCAGTGATTTCCGCATCGAACTCATTCAGCGCGTACATTTCTCGCGCCACCGGCTCAAGTTCAGTGCCGCGCATCATCGCGGCATTCGAAAACCCTTCCTCCAGCTTCCCGGTCAGCCGTTGGCAAATCAGCTCGGCCATGTAGTTCTGGCGGCTGGTGGAGTAGCCCGACTTAGTCCGTGCCATGACATCAGCCAGGCGACTGGCAGTGACCTTGCCGCAGCGCGCAGCAAACCATTCAGGGGTGCGTTGCTCAATCATTCAGCCTCCGTCTCTGCGACATTGACAGGTTCGGCGTTGTCGACAGCAAGACTCAAGTCATACATGCGTCGCTTCTCAACTGCGCCGATCACCTGTTTCTCTTCAGCGCTCAGCGCCACCCAGAATTCCTGGTACTTAACGGTTCCAAGGCGCGCGGCGGACTCACCTTTTGCGATCAGTTCCGGGCGGCGGCTATCTGATTCATGGCCCGCATGAACCTCTGCCGTTGTTCCTTCAATCACTCGCTCTGCCTCGTCCTGGTCGAAGATGCCAGCGAAACCAAAGGCCAGACGCGCGCACTGGATCAGCGTCTTGTGGCGAAGCATGCGGGTAGGGTGGGACTGCCATGGCTGACTGTTGCGTTTGCACTCGCCCATGTACTCGGTGACGATTGTCGGGTGCTTGCGATCTTTGCGGTAAATCTTGCAGGTGCACGCGCCTTCCTCTTTGTCGTAAGAGAATTCCATGCCGTCGAACTGAGGATGTTCGTTGATAATGCGAGCCCATCCATCAACGCCGACGACCGGGACAATCCCTCCTTTATCTGGGAAGGCATAAATCTCTTTTGTCCATGGGTTCAGGCCGTACTGGTTGGCGACGATCAACAGGGCTGTAAACTGCTCGTCCGTGACGTTGCCACCTTTGAACGCTGTATTCTTCAGCGTATTCATCAGGTCTGTACCGGCATCCATGCCGAGGCGAGCGGCCAGTTTCCCGGCCATGGTGGAAAGTGCAGTACTCATTGTTAAATCCCTCAAAAATTAAAACGGGCAGCCGGTGCGGTGTTCCCAGTCGTATTCCGCCTGGGCGTAAGCAACTGCCGAAATGAAATCGTTGAAGGCCTTGCCAGCGTCATCGCTGCGAAGTCCTTCGTATGGGCTGGAGTCAATCGGGATCGTGAAGTGGAAGAGGCTGGACGGCTCTTTTGGCATCATGTCGATGATTTGCTGCGCCCGGTCGTCGATCCACTTCTCTTTCTCGTCGGTGAGCTGCTGCTCAACCCAGCGCCGGTCTTCGATACGGTCGTAAGTGAGGAATGCGTTCATGGCTGAACTCCTGAAATTTGGATGTGCAAAGCCCGGTACAAATTGGCTACCAAAGCGCGTGAATTTGATGATTTATTGCTGATTGGCTAAATTCATGACTCCACCATTAAAGAGGTTGCGATCATGGAATTTATTGCTTTCAGTGAAGGGGACGTGGTTGCTATATCAGGTGATGATGATGAATGGCTTGTGGAGCAATTCCATCCTGATTCTCCCGATACTGACGTTACTATCTATAACCTGAGGACTGGTGACTATATTGCTCAGAATTACAAGGATATGCGGCGAAGGATAGTCAGGGTAATCAGGCATGAGGAATAATTACTGCGTCGAAACCTGACGTCCGCGATACCACGGCATGCCAGCAGCTCTTTTCATCTCTTCGTTGGCTTCCATCCATTTGGCGCCATTGCGCTGCGCTTTGGCGTCACGAGCTTTCTGCTGCGCAAGCCGCAGCAACTGATGATTGATAGTCATACCTTCACCTCAACCTGTTCCAGGAGGCCAGCGATATGCATCTGCCAGCGGTTAAGCGTCAGCTTGTCACGCGGTGCCGATAACGACGTCAGCTGCCACTCGTTATCGTTGAGCTTTTTGGCGGTGTACTGCTTTCCGTTGTGGGTTACTGTCATGATGCCTCCCGGGCGCGTAGCATTGCGTCTGCCATTTCGTAGGCCTCAGTTGCAGTGCATGCATCACTTGCCATCCATTCAGGATTGGACAATTTGCCCTGCATTGCCTTTGCTGCGAAATAGTCTCGCAGCGACATACCACCATTGGTAATAACCTCTTCCACGCCTGGGGCTACCGGCTTTCTTATGTGAGGAAAAGCTGGTCCGCCATGATTTTCTTTGCTCATATTCATCTCCACGCTTAAGGCCGCGCCGCCGAACGTTAAACAAGACTTCTGCGCTAATGGGCGGTGGATGGCCGCCGGTTGTCATAAATGGGCAGACTCGAAAATCTGCCTATGTATGACTGATAAAAAACCCGCCGGAGCGGGTTAATCATTTGTTACTGTGTAACCTTCGTTTTCAAGCCAGCGAACCACATCCGATTCATCCATTGCATCAAGAAGTGATGCCGCCGTGTACTCAGAAATAATTTCTTCAGGCTTAACACATTCAACTAACTCGATACTGTCGATATCGATTTCCATATGCCTATTCCATCCGTCGCCGTATGGGTTAATAGAGTTAATTTGCTTAACTTTTAACGTCGCATCTATTGCCATCGCCTTACCCTCTGTCGTTACCCGCTGATGCGGGAGAAATGCTTTGGCGCTGGCTACCCACAATGAAGCAGGGAAGGCCGTCGTCGCCCTGGTGAGCCATTACCTCACCAACTAGCTGATAACCGTCTGCCAGCCCAAAACATTCCAGTTAGTGCCGGGATATTTATCCACGCCCGGCGCGTGGTTTCCCTGCTTTCCACAGACAAAGGAAATTGCTAAATTGGTTATTCCACAGACAGCGAAAAGGAAGGATTCATGGAAATTAACGTATTCAGAGGTGACAGAACAAAAGAGTCTGTCGCTTATGACCTCGCTCTTGCGTTAGCTGCAAAAGACCCCGCCATAACAACTCCATCCGCCTTAATTCAACGCATTGCTGATATTCTTCCGCTTTGCAGGGAGGCCGCTAATAAAAGACATGGTGAAGAGGTTCCGCCGCCTGCCGGAATTTTCCTGAGCAAGAAAATCCTTAAGTAGCGCTAATCAATTATCACAATTGAAGCAAGGGCAGCCTCGAGCGCTGCCCTCATCAGCTTCTGGTGAAACCATGGATCAGCGCTCGCGTCTTTTAAAACTTCACTTGCTGCTTCCAGCGCTGCATCGGCGGCAGTGATTACTGGACTGCAACTCTCAAATCTTGCTTTTTCTTCCTGGCTCATAACTACCTCTTTTTGTTTGTTTACCGTCAGCCCCTCGCAAAGAGCTGTTGGTAAATCGCTTTGCCATAATTGCCGCTCTCCCTGAGCCCGCCTATGGTCCGACGCATGGTTTACTGTCGCGCCGTTCGACTGACCGAATCTCAACTTCGCCGCTGGCTAACTTCGCTCAGCTGTCGATGTTTCGTTTCGATGGATTAAAGATACAGATAAAACTGTATTATCGTCAACAGACAAAACTGTATTTAATGGCGTGAGAAACATATGTTTCTGTATTTGTGGGTAATTTATTTTGTAAGGACGAAAAAAAACCGGCATTAGCCGGTTTAGCTCGATATGCGGAAGGGCGTTTTAGCGTTTACGGCGATAAATTCGGTGCTCAATCATGACACCGATAATGGTTAAAGGCTGTTGATCGCTATTAATCACAGGGTAATCGTCATTCAGGGGAACCAGCTCAAAGTGTTGGCAGCCCTTTGGATCTATCCAGGTCGGGCGGTATTTCTTGAACGTTGCCTGCGCTCCGCCATTTTTAGCAACAACAAATTCGCCCGGGGTAGGCTCAATCTCAGGATCAACGATAATGACATCTCCAGCTTTGAAATCAGGCTCCATTGAATCGCCTTCAATGCGCAACGCAAAAGTGTGCTGGGACACATCCAGATCAGTGAGGATGTATTCAAGGCTGCCATCGAAAGCCTCGATAGGGTTTTTCTCAGCCAGTGCTCCTGCCTGTACATAGCTTATCAACGGAACTCTCCTGCTGTTGACCTCTGCCATCGGCATAAACGCGCCGCCGTTCATTAGCCAATCAGCATCGCATTTAAGCGCCTTGGCTATTCCAATTATATTACGTGGCTTGAGAGTTTTCCCATCTTCAATGCTCTGCCATGACTGCTGCCGGATACCGGCCTTCTCAGCAGCTTCTGTCTGGGTTAACCCCAGCTCAATTCTTTTTTGTTTAACGCGATCCGCAAGGCTCATAAATCCCTCTCTCTGTATGCCTTGATAGTCACAGTTAAAACTGTAATTGACAAACAGAAATAACTGTCACAGAATACAGATAAAACTGTGGAGGTGATATGGAAACAATTTCTCAACGCCTCAAGCAAAAACGTGAAGAGATGAATCTGTCTCAGGACCAGCTGGCAAAACTGGCGGGTATGAAACAGCAATCACTTCAGGCCATTGAGGCCGGGACTACTAAGCGTCCGCGTTATTTGGTTGAGCTGGCTCGGGCTCTCAAATGTGAACCTGAATGGCTTCTTTTTGGCGATGAGCCGAATAAAACAACAGCCGCTTAACGGCGGCCTAACCACGAAAGGGAAAGCAATGCATTCACTTGCGTATCAACAAGGTAACAAATTTTCGCCAACGGCGATGATTTACCAGA
>OKWS01000204.1_pt1 | contig 21486 bp, 31 predicted proteins | sample 1607061 | NCBI WGS metagenome assembly OKWS01 (sample SAMN07501040, study PRJEB24779) | human gut metagenome | isolation source: stool | host: human infant | place: USA: Pittsburgh, PA | reverse complement strand
AGGGTACGATCATGAGTGCTTCAGCCCTCTTGAGCAATTCCAGCGTAAATTTACAGAGTTAAAGGACGACCATGAGCCTGTTGATGCCATCCCGGCCGATAGTGATAAACCCTGACCTTGCATACAGCATTGGCCTGAACGAGGCCATTGCGTTGCAGCAGGTTAACTACTGGCTTAAAGAAACCACCTCCGGACTGGAGCGTGACGGCGTGCGCTGGATTTACAACACCAACGAGCAGTGGCTGGAGCAGTTCCCGTTCTGGTCTGAGTCTACTCTGAAGCGCACATTCACCCGCCTGAAGCAGCTCGGCGTGCTCAAAGTTGAGCAGTTGAACAAATCTCAGCGCGACATGACGAACTACTACACGATCAACTACGAAAGCGAGCTTTTAGATGAGGTCAAAGTGACCAAATCGAAGAGTTCAAAATGCACTCTTCCATCAGGTCAAAATGAACCGATGGAAGAGGTCAAAGTGGCACGCTCCATCGGGTCAAAAAGAACCGCTCTCATCAGGTCAAAATGCACTGATGTTCTTACAGAGAATACAACAGAGAATACTACAGATATTAAAAACCCTATTTGTCCGGTTGCGCCGCAACCAGACGGTGATGTGTTGATTACCGATCAGGCTAAACAGGTTTTAACCCATCTGAACCAGGTGACCAGTTCGCGTTATCAGGTTTCAACAACCTCGCTGCAAAACATCCGCGCCCGAATCGGGGAGGGCTTCACCGTTGAAGAGCTGTCGCTGGTGGTGGACTACTGCAACGCCAAGTGGAGTGACGATTTAACAATGGCGGCCTACCTGCGCCCGCAGACACTTTTCCAGCCAACGAAGTTTCCAGCTTACCTGAAGTCCGCTACCAACTGGGCGAATGCCGGAAGGCCAGCGCGTGTTAACGGGAAGTGGGAGCGTGAGGATGGAATCTTCAAATCCAGCTTCAAGAACACCGACTACAGCAAAATCCCCGATGGCTTCAGAGGAGCGAACAAATGATGGAATTAACGCCGCGTCAGAATGAAGTGTTCGAAGCTATCAAGGTTCATATCGAAAAGGCAGGTTTTCCACCTACTATGCTGGAGCTTGCCGGATTAATTGGCTGCGCATCACCGAACGCTGCTGTAGCGCACGTGAAGTCACTTAAGAAAAAAGGTTACATCACTGTTGCTCCTGGCGCTGCCAAGGGCATAACCGTCATCAAAACGGAATGGGATGCAGATCCAGTAACGATCATCAAAGACCTGCTATCCGGTGGAGATAAGGCCAGAGATAACGCTGTGGATTGGCTGAAAAAACAGGGAGTGACGTTATGAAACTGGTGCTCCCGTTCCCACCGAGCGTAAACACATACTGGCGAGCCCCGAATAAGGGGCCGTTAAAGGGCCGCCATTTGATCAGCGCCAAAGGCAGGGCATATCAAAGCGCGGCCTGTGTCGCCATTGTCGAGCAGCTTCGCTTCCTTCCAAAGCCATCATCATCACCAGCGGCGGTTGAGATCATTCTCTATCCACCAGATGCCCGCCGCCGCGATATCGACAATTACAACAAGGCGCTTTTTGATGCACTGACACATGCAGGCATCTGGGAGGATGACAGTCAGGTTAAACGAATGCTGGTGGAGTGGGCACCGCAGGTACCTGGCGGGAAGGTTGAAATAACGATCGCCAGCTATGTCGAAAATGGTAGGCAAAATAGCAATGCATTGGTACGCGCATGAGTGTTAGATTAAAAAGTGTCAGCGAAGCGGGAGTGCAGACCCGCTCGCACTACAACAAGTGGAGAAACATATGAATCAGTTATTCGTAATTGATGGCGTTTCCGTACGCCGTGATTTTGATGGTCGTTACTGCCTGAATGATTTGCATCGTGCGGCGGGAGGTGAAAAACGTCACCAGCCTTCCAACTGGTCCTGTCTTACCCAAACGCAAGAACTCATCGCTGAAATTTCGAGCGCTCCTGGAATTACAGGAGCGGCCCCGTTGGTCACCCTTACTGGTGGTGTTAACCAGGGGACATTCGTCTGCAAGGAGTTGGTTTATTCCTATGCAATGTGGATCAGCCCGAAATTTAACCTCAAAGTCATCAGAACGTTCGATGCCGTACAGAACCCTGCATCCAATGCGCCGACATCCGACAAAATTCAGGCTGGCGTGATCCTGCTTGAATCGGCGGCGAAAATGCTGAACCTCTCAAACTCTTCAAGGCTCGGTGCTTATCAAAAACTCCAGCAGGTAGCTGGTCTTCCAGATCTGATGCCGCATTACGCGATCGATGCACCTGCCGGTGCGCAGGATGGGTCCAGCCGTCCCACACAATCACTCAGCGCTCTGCTTAAAGCAAAAAACATCCGCATCACCGCCAATCAGGTTTATCACATGATGTCCCGCTTTGGGATTGTGGAACAAAAAGAGCGAAACAGTCGGTCTGGAGTGAATGGTGTTAAAAAGTTCTGGTCACTTACTGCCAAAGGCTGCATGTATGGCAAGAACATCACCAGTCCTGCGAACCCGCGAGAAACTCAGCCTCATTTCTTTGAGTCGAAGTTTGCGGAGCTTCTTAAAATAATCGACATCGTAGCCTGAGGTAACAGTGAGAGCATTACTGACACCTGAAGTTGCACCAATGTCCGGGGTGGTTCTGTTCCGTCCCGGCAACGAACTTCTCTGGTTATTCCGACAGGGAAGGGTGGTGATCGAAAAGCCTTCGGAAGCAATCCAGCACCTGCCATCTGGGCTGATTCCGGAAGCGCACCAGCCTCTGACAGATGATGACAGTATGCAGGCTATTTTTGAGAATGAACGGGTTATCCAGCGTGCTGGTGGCCTGAATGGGCTTGATGCCTGGCTGGAAAGAAAATTCGAATGTCAGTGGCCTCATACAGACTGGCATGCCAGAGACTTTACCGTTATGCGACATGCGCCCGGAAGCATTCGTCTTTGTTGGGGTTGTGATAACCAGTTACGTGAACAAACCACTGAAAGACTGGCAGGAATTGCCATGCAGAACCTGGTAAAATGGTTACTCGGAAGAGTGAATATTATGCTGGGATTCAGCGAAGACCACACCCTGACGCTTCCGGAGTTCTGCTGGTGGATGGTACGCAACGATCTGGCTGACCTTATTCCTGAATCAGTGGCGAGCAAAGCCCTCAGGATTAAGCCTGAATCGCACAGTTCCGTAATGCGGGAAAGCGACATTGTTCCGTCGCTACCGGCGACTGAAATCCTCAAGGAGAAAGTGAAGAAGGTTGTCTCCGTTAAGGTAGACCCTGAATCACCTGAATCTTTTATGCTGAGGCCAAAGCGCCGCCGCTGGGAGAACGATAAGTACACCCGCTGGGTGAAGTCGCAGCAGTGCAGTTGCTGCAATAACCCGGCAGACGACCCCCACCACCTGATAGGCCACGGGCAGGGTGGAACGGGTACCAAAGCGCATGACCTGTTTGTGATACCGCTGTGCAGAGCGCATCACGACGAGTTACACGCTGATCCCGTGGCATTTGAAGCGAAATACGGCGACCAGTTAACGCTGCTGTTTCGATTTTTAGATCGTGCGCTGGCAATCGGCGTATTAGCATGAAAAGTGGAGAAAACATGCGTGACATTCAGAAGGTATTAGAGCGTTGGGGAGGTTGGGCCGCGAGCGATAGTTCTGGTGTGGATTACTCACCAATCGCAGCTGGTTTCAAAGGGCTTCTTCCTCAAACAAGTAAATCCCGCCTTTCTTGCACTGACGACGACGCCCTGATTATTGAAGGGTGTTTGGCTCGGCTTCAAAAACGAAAACCATATGAGCATTCGCTCTTGGTTGCTCATTATCTATATGGCATCTCAAAACGGAAAATCGCGAAAGCGAGAAAGAAGGATGAGAAGCTAATACGCATAGAGATCCAGATGGCAGAAGGGTTTATTGACGGTTGCCTTAGCATGCTCGATATACGTTTAGAATGTGAGTAGATACAACAACGGCTCTTTGAGAGCCGTTGCTTTTAGAAACTGTTTTTTATAACCGAACCTGTGGTGCAACTTAAAAAGTTACTGTAGCCATTTACCCCGTTATTACTGACTTTTTGAGCAGTAGAAGGGGTACTTGCTGGCTTAGGCGCAGCAGTATTTATATGCCTATTCGTATAGACTACAAAGTTTCCTGTAGATGATTTGTTATCCATGTCGAGCCCACCCTTCTGAGATAAGGTTATGATTTATGCCGAACTGACCTGGGGCGCCTGGAACTTGAAAACGCTGTAACATCCCCTCAGTGCGGAATTGATATGAAAACGTATCTGGAGCCTCTAAAATGCTTCTGACAGATACGTATGATGCTTGGTTCACTGTTCCTAAGATAGCATTTAGGTCAAAAGGTTCACCCAGATGCATCTCAGTTTTGAAATCTTCATAAATTTCTTTAATCAGGCCGTAAAGATGCTCATCTGGTTTTTCCACAGTAAGGCCCAGATCGTTTACTGCCTCGATTCTATTTATAGTGTAGTCATGGCTACCAGAATCACTACAAAGGAAACTTACAATTTTCTCAATACTTTCACTATCAGTGAGTTGATGAGAAAGTAGTTTTCTTGCGAGCATTTGAATCTGCGCTTTAGCTCGATAGACTTTACCAAGCACCAGTGGGTGAACCTTTTCACTTAATGCAAGGAGGATCTTTGCAAGTGAGGCGTCATCTTTGATACTCAAATCATGCTTAACTACTTCAAGATAACCATTGATTTCTTCAACGCTGACTGGAAGTTGAAGTTGCTGCCCATTGATAATGGTCGAAGGGTTAAGTGGTGTGTTCACACTCGGATCGATTGGCCCCAGGGTTGCCTGCTTAGTCATAACCAAGTTGTTAGCACCAAGACACATTATCGTCCCAGAACTATGACATTTGGATGGGATTATGATTTCGAGCTCTTTGCAAAACTGACGAAGCAGGTTTACAAGGCTCCATGCTGTCAAAGTATCCCCGCCTCGTGTGTAAAGCACAAGACTAATTTTTTGAACATCACCGATCACATCTAAATGATTGACGAACAAATCGAATACATCAGCACTGATTTGAGCTTCTTGGTTTGGTCTGTCACCTGTGACATAGCATAATACTTTTGAATTACGTGCTTGTTCCAGTTGCGCGTACAGAGCTTTACGCTGCTCAAACATTCAGATGTCCTTATGTTAAGAATTTTCAAACCAAGAGGTAACGTTCATTCAAAACTTACCACACAAGTGTATAGATGCTATCGGCAAAAAAAGCACAAAATTAGCGCATTTACGAAATTCATTGAGAATTTGCAATCGCACAGTGTGGATAACTTGTGTGCAAAGTGGCGTTGATTTTACTCATTCGCTTTAAAAAAACCATCGTTTTCCTCACGCGGTCCGCATTTTATGTATTACTGTGTTAAGAGTGGTTTCTACGCCACAGACTTAAAACGACTCCAAATCCCTGCTACGACAGGGTTTTGTCATGTAAGAGGCTGCCTAAAGGCGGCCTTTTTCATATCCGCGTCACGCTCGGCGCAATTCAACCACAGAGCCTTTCAGGGGTGAGCCATAGGGAACGGTCGGTGTGACTGTCTCTGTGGGCTGATCATTCCTGAGCGCTGGCTCACCCGCTAAAAGGAAAGTCACTATGTTCGGTATCTTCAAAAAGAAAGCACGTAAAGCTGTTGTCGAAGTTAAGAAAATGGAAAACCGCGACGCGGTTGAAGCTACGGTGTGGGGTGCTTACTCCATTGCGTATGCCGACGGCACATGCGACGCGAAAGAAATCGCCACTCTGGAAAAAACCATTTCAGCGTTGCCTGCTTTCGCACCGTTCGCTGGTGAGATCGCACAGATGAGTAGCAATATCCGTGCTCGCTATGAAGCTTCGCCGCGCTCTGCTAATGCACAGGCGCTGCGCGAACTGGCTGACGTTGCCGGTACAAACGATGCTGTTGATGTTCTTTGCCTGTGCCTTGATGTCGCTGACAACGACGGCATCGGGGAAGAAGAAGAGAAGCAGCTCAAGAAAATTGCTCAGGCGCTGCAACTTCCACTGGATCAGTACCTGTGATCGGAAAACTGCGCTGGGCAGCCGCCGGAGTTTTGTTGTTCCTGGTGGTTGCCATCGACTTTACCAGCAAAATGGTGTCCATCCTTGCTGATGGCGTGCTGGTAGCCGGGGTAATTGCTTTACTCTGGCCCCTGTTTAAATCCAGTAAATAACACTTTGCAAAAGGTCATTTCTGATGGCCTTTGACAGAGTGAATTTTTTCTTCGGTGCTATAGTAAACTGGCATTCGATAATGCTCTCGATACTGATAACACTTGGTGGGGATGGTGATACACCAACTTCGCAGAGACAACTGCATGACCCATGACCAGCAACCCAATGCTGGTCTTTTTTCCGCCATTAGCTCAACTGGAAAGAGCACGGAGCTTCTACCTCTGTGGTTCGGGGTTCGAATCCTCGATGGCGGACCAGTGTCCAATTCGTTAAGCGAGGAAGTTTCTCAACTCTGATTTATGCGCTATTTTTTTATTGTGGTGAATCCCCCTATGCGGAGGGGCGTTCCAGCAGTTACCTGAAAAGGAAACCTCTCAGACGCGGGAATGTTTGCTGGAGTAATTCTCACCGGGAGGCACCCGGCACCACGATAACAATAATATCGAATTGATAATTCCTTGAGAGCCTGCTTTAAACAGCAGGTTTTTTTTGCTCGTTTCCCGAAGTTACGGCTACGCTAAAGAAGAAGGGGATATATCCGCTGGCAGATGGTTCTCCTGAACAATCAGTGAATCGGCCTCGATACCCGGACGTCACTACCTGTCTTTCGGATGATCTCCTTTCTACCTTCTTGTGATAATCATCACTTTAGCCTGCTCTCGCGAGCGGGCTTTTTTTATTCCCCTCAAATTTCCTGAGAGGGATCACAGCAATAAGAGGGGGCTTAATGTCCGATCCATTAACCGGCACCGGCGCTGTTCTCGGCGGCGGCCTGCTGGGTTCAGTCCTGTACGGCGTCTTTACTCATACAGATTTTGGTGTGGTGTTCGGGGCGTTTGGTGGTGCGGTGTTCTACGTCGCGACAGCAACGAACCTGTCGCGTGCCCGACTGGCAGCATATTTCCTGACGTCGTTTATCGTTGGGGTGCTTGGTGCGGGACTTATTGGCTCAATTCTAAATGCAGCTTCGCACTATGAAAAACCTCTGGATGCACTGGGTGCAGTGATTCTGTCTGCCCTGTGTATAAAAATCCTCACTTATCTTAACAACCAGGATTTGAACAGCGTGTTCAAGTTTTTCTCGCGGCTACGCGGGGGAGGGGGAAATGGCAATTGACCCGTCAGCAGTCTTTAATGCGTTTATTTGTGCGGCCATCGTCATCGTGCTGATGTTTTACCAGCGACATGGCGCCCGGCATCGGCCCATCATTTCTATTTTGGCGTATATAACCGTGCTGGTTTACGCCGCGATCCCCTTGCAGTTCATCTTCGGCCTTTATCGTGATTCCAGCTGGCTGGTGGTGGTAGCAAACATTCTTATCTTCGCCGCCATCCTGAAGGTTCGTGGAAATATGGCGCGGCTGGTTGATCGTCTGAGGCACTAATGAACCAAACACAATTTCAGAGGGCGGCTGGTATCAGCGCCGGGTTAGCTGCGCGCTGGTTTCCACATATCGACGCCGCTATGAAGGAATACGGCATCACCGCACCGCTTGATCAGGCCATGTTTATTGCCCAGATGGGGCATGAAAGCACCAGATTTACCCGGCTGGTGGAAAACCTGAATTATGCGGCTGAAAACCTGGTCCCTACATTCGGCAGCCACCGCATCACTCAACAGCAGGCCGCCGCACTTGGCAGAACGGCAACGCAACCAGCAAATCAGAAAGCTATCGCCAATCTGGTATACGGCGGTGAGTGGGGAAAAGAACACCTGGGCAATCAGGTTGCCGGTGATGGCTGGAAATATCGCGGTCGTGGGCTGAAACAGATTACCGGCCTGAGCAACTATCGCAGTTGTGGCCAGGCGTTGAAACTGGACCTTGTTACCCACCCGGAGCTGCTTGAACAGGATGAATACGCCGCGCGCTCAGCTGCATGGTTCTATTCGTCTCGCGGTTGCCTGCTTCATTCCGGCGACGTGGAGCGCGTGACGCTTCTTATCAATGGCGGCAGAAACGGGTTGGATAAACGCCGCGCGCTGTTTAACCTGGCGAAATCCGTTCTGGTGTGAGGTGAATGTGGGTATCGAAACGATAATAGGGCTGGCCGCACTGGTCATTTCCGCCATTGCAGGCGCTTTTGGCCTGGGCCATATCCGCGGCACCAGCAAAGCGGAAGCTAAAGCCGATCAGCAACGCACTGAAGAGAAGGCCGCCGCCACTGAAGCAGTAGCAGAGCGCCGTGTTGAAGCAACGAAAGAGGCCAGCAATGTACAGCAGACTGTTAACCATATGCCTGGCGACGATGTTGATCGCGAGCTGCGGGACACGTGGAAGCGCGGCTCATAAGGGGTGAATATGAGGAAGGCAATCGACCTAACCGGTAATCATTACGGAAAGCTGACTGTGCTGTCCTACGCAAAGAAGGATAATTCAGGCGTTTCCATGTGGCTGTGTAGTTGTGAATGTGGAACCGAAAAAGTTATCAGGTCAAATGCACTCCGCTCTGGCAGGACAAAATCTTGCGGTTGCATGTCGGGTGCAAAACACGGGCATCGCAGACCATCAGAAACCTCCCCCACTTATATAAGCTGGCTGTCAATGCAGCGGCGTTGTAATTATCCGGATGATGCGGATTACGCAAATTATGGTGGTCGAGGTATTAATGTCTGGGCACCCTGGGCTGACTTTAAAGTTTTCCTTAAAGATATGGGGGAGCGGCCAGCGGGACATACGCTTGATCGAATTGATGTCGACAAAGGGTATACACCAGAAAATTGTCGCTGGGCCACACCGAAGGACCAGGCAAGAAACCGACGAAGTAACCATATGCTCGATACACCAGCTGGTCGAATGTGCATTACCAAAGCGGCTGAAACCTACGGTGTGAAAGTAAAGACAATCGCGCACCGATTGAGCAGGGGATGGAGTGTTGAAAAGGCGCTGCTAACTCAACCATGGCAGGGCAATAATGAATAAATATTTCATGTTTATCTCTGTGCTTTCCGTGTCAGCATTGACCGCTGGCTGTGTTGGTGGACCTCCAAAGCCCAGCTATGTATTCGTCCACGATTCCTGTGACTGGGTAAAGCCAATCTACCTGACAGATCACGACATCGACGTTCTGGACCGCCAGACGAAGAAAGACATCCTGGCGCATAACAAAGCGTGGCAGGCTAGCTGCCAGAATCCAAAGCAAGCGAGGTCCAAGTGATTGCAACCATCGGAACTATTCTTGTTTGGGCTCTAATCCTTATTGCTGGAGCTGCTGGACTGTTTTTCGCATTCATCGGTTTTATGTTTTTTATCAGTTGGCCGAAGTGACACTGAGTTTTAGCCATTACAAAGCTCACCTGCTGGTGGGCTTGATAATGGTATGTATTGTCTTCGGGCAGGCTTTGTAGATGTTAAGCGATTATTAAGAGGCAATCATGACTTTAGCTGAACGTGTAAAGAGAATTGAGAGCGAATTAAAAGATATTAAATCGCAACTCAATTCTGGTACCGATTCTAGGAAAACAGCAAAAGCAATGCCCTTATCCAGTCTTGCAAAAGAGGGAGGTATCCCTGGGGGGTTAGTTAAAAAATGTTAACTCAAATACTTGATTGGAAAAATCCATCGTAAGGGCGCCCATTTTAATTAGTTGCATTCCGAAAACGACCTGGAATTTTCTCCCGTTACTTATCAATGGTACTGAAGTCAATTCTGTTGAAAAAACTCTTTCGTCTTCAGTGAACGATATTACCGCGTGCCGAACTGTAGTTTCTATAGTTGAGGTGGCTCCGCTTACAGTTGTTTTTTCCGCGACTGGGAGTTTTAAATTGTCAGCAAAGTCTGAATCCACATAGCAAAGATCTGCTCCGGTATCTATAAGTGCGTAGGCACCAGCCTTCAATCCATTTGGTTTATAAACGTTTATATCTTTTGGGCTACTTGGCCATACTGTCAATGGAACTACGGGAATTGCATGCTCCGTGGGGGTATCTGATACCGATCCATCAATAGGGGAAATAAACTTGATTTTTACTTTGGTGATCATCCTTTTTCCTTCGAAGAGTTATTCAGCCATTCCTCCTCTTTGCGTGAATCAGTGTCCCACCACTGACGGGCTGAATGCTTACCTTACCCGGGGTTAGAACGAAGTAATACCCTGATATTCAGACAGTAACCGCATCGCGCGGCATTTATGCGCATCGCACGCGCACATCAAAGAAAGTCTTTCAGCTGTGAGCCTGGGCAAACCGTTAACTTTCGGCGGCTTTGCCGTGCGACAGGCTCACGTCTAAAAGGGTAGTAAACATGAAAAAAACTTTAAGCCTAAAAGATGCAATGCGTAGCCTTCACGTTATCGAAACCGATGAAGGAATCGAACTACAAAGCGCTGCTGGCACGGCAAAATATGATGCGTGGGGCGCACGCCGTGAGGTGAATGGTATCCCAGAGTACTTTCCCTCCTCTGTCACGGTAAATAAGCGTCCGCAAGCGCCAGTGGATGATAAAGGACCATCTGTACCTGATGACTCATGCGCACCATTGGTACGCACAATGAAGCTTCGTGTTGAGCTGGACACATCAGGCGCACAACAGGCTGTTGACGAACTGGATGACAAAATCCGTAACAGCGATGCATTCAAAGTCCTGAAAGATGGCTGGACTTTCGAAAAGAACGGGGTGCTGATTATTAATAACGGCGAGGTGTTCGTTACCGATGCGAAGATCGACGATGCCGTATTGTCTAAGAGCTACAGCGTTAAATTAAACGTCGCCGGCAAAGGCAAGCCGCACGAAGCTGGCATGACCCTCGGTGTTGAAGGTGAGAATAGCAAGGTTGAGTTTCTGGCCGATCGCTATAAGGTGCATGAAGCCGCTCAATCAGCCAGCAATAATGAAAAGACGACATTCAATGTTGGTTTGTCTTTTGGTGGCTTCCCTGGAGCAATTAGTCATGATAAGGCTAATCCCGCTGATGGTAATAATGCCACCAAAACCAGCCTCAATGATGAGATGTGCGAAGCCATTATCTCCGCTGTACGCGAAAGCGATTTGTTCGCAGCCCTCCAGGCAAAGATTGATGCGCAAACAGCTTCAGTAGTTGGCTTGCAACAGGCGATGCACGAAGCGGTGAACGACGCTCTTCGCAATGCGCTCAAGCCAGGCGGCATCCTCTGGAATACACGGTCGAGTGGACTCTGAGGGAGGGTGTATGCGTATCACTGTATTGGATGACGATCCGGGGCGGAAAATTAATCTCGCTCAGGAACGATATAAAGTCTATATCGATGGCGTTGAAGTTAAGCACGTATTTACTGCTGATGATGAAAAAGGCGAAGTGATTGCCGCCGTGACCGATGGGCGCGGTTACATAACGGCAGAGAATGGCGAAGTAAAGCGGCAATCTTTTTACGGGCGAGTAATCATCCAACGCCAATAAACCCCGATGGAGAAATTATGCAGGTCACTATTGATGGTGTCCCGTTTGTTCCTGCCTGCGCTTCAGCATCACGGATTGGCATTGCCATCACTACCCACAACCGGCCAGACGTTTTAACACGCGCCATTGAGCAGCACATTAAACATCTGCCCGCCGGGTCGCTGGTGGTGGTTATCGACGACGGTTCTCAACCTGCCGCCGTAGTACCTGACGGAGTGCAGCTGCTTCGCCATGAAACATCACTCGGCATTGTTGCTTCGAAGAACGCCAGTTTAACCGCGCTGATGGACGCCGGGTGTGAGCATCTATTCCTTTGGGACGATGACGCCTGGCCCATCGCTGATAACTGGCACTTGCCTTACATCGAATCACCCGAGCCGCACCTGGCTTATCAGTTTCTCGATCTTGCAGGGACGAATAAGCTGAAGGATATGGCGGTCCTGTACCGGGATGATAAGCACATAGCTTACACCGGTCAGCGCGGCGTGATGCTGTATTACCACCGCAGCGCTATCGAGAAGGTTGGCGGTTTCGATCGGGTATACGGTCGCGGCATGTACGAACACAGCGACCTCGCCCTGCGGATTCATAACGCTGGCCTCACGACGTGGGCTTACGCTGATGTCGTCGGTTCAGAAAAGCTGATCCACTCTCTCGATGAGCATGAAGCCGTAGAGCGTTCGGTACCGCGTCCCGACCGACAGGCGCTGGTGGAACGTAACGTGAAGATCCACAACGAACGGCGTGATGCCGGGTTTACTGGTTACGTTGAATACCGCCAGCAGCGCGACGTGGTTATCACAACGCTGCTCACCAGTCAGCCTGACCCGCAGCGCGGCACGAGAATGGTGGCCTCGCCTGACATGCTGAGCAAATGGGCGGCCTCGCTTCGCCAGTGTGGTCGTATAGCGCTGGTGGATGAATTACTGACGGCCCCGGCGGATGTTGAGCTGTATCGCGTCCCTGACGTGAAGATGAATGTCTACTTCCGGCGCTGGCTGCATATCTGGCAGCACTTGCGCGAGCATCCTGAATACCGGTTCGTCTGGTGTACAGATGGAACCGATGTGGAAATGCTTCGCACGCCGTGGGATGAAATGCAGCCAGGTAAGGTTTATATCGGCTCAGAACCGAAGACATACGCCGACACCTGGGCAAAGCAGAATCATCCAGAGCGCATCTATCAGGAGTTCATTGCTGCGCACCGCAACGATCTGATGCTTAACGCTGGTCTGCTTGGTGGTACCCGCGCTGATGTTATGGCGTTCGCTCACGGCATCATCCGACTTTACTACCGGATCGAGAGTTATCGTTTCTGGAAGAAAGAACAGGCTGGCGCCGCGGTGGGCGACATGCTGGCGTTCGGCATTGTTGCGAAGTCATTCGCTGACAGGCTGGTCACCGGCCCTCTGGTACATACCGTTTTCAAAACTGATGGCATCGGCAAAGAAAATGCCTGGTGGCGCCATAAATAACAGGAGTTCTTATGATTTCGTATGAGGTTGAGTTTCCGACTCAAAAATCTTTTAGCTTAAAAATTAATGGTTACTCTTCAGCAGAGGGACTGGACTGTAAAACGGTTGAGGCTATTGGCGGAGACGTCAAAGTACATATCAATAAGAAAACAATGCTGACTGTACCTTATCGTGAAGACATTACAGCAGACTTTACTCTTGAAGGTTACAAGCAGCGCGCTGAAACTCACGCGAAAACTGTAATCGATCAGATTGTGAATGCGGCTCAGCACCGAGCCGCTGACGATTTAATTCAGGAAGTTACGAACGCGGTTGCTTCTTCTGAATTATTTTCTCAACTCTCTTAATCGCTTCGTGAGCATCTGGGGCAGATGAAATTTCAGGCGGTGTAACCTCCTTCAGTACATCCATCAGAACGTCCCCAACATTCTGTTTTGGTGACAGCTTGTTAACAGCTTCAATAATCAAAGAAAAAACCAGTTTATTGGTGGCTTTTTCAATCTTTAATTCACGTTGCAAATCTGCAACTGCTTTTTCCAGTTCTGACATGGAACCCATGGGTATTTTCCTTTTCGGAGGTAATCAGCCATCCCCCCCGCGACAGAGTGCGCCAGTGTCCAACCACTGACGGGCTGAATGCTTACCTTAACCATGGTTAAAACGAAGCAACACCCTGATATTCAGACAGTAGCCGCCATTGTGCGGCTTTTTTATTGGAGATTCGCTGGTGGCTGAAGAGATTAAGTTTGTGGTGGTCGGCCATCATACCCGCTTAGGACATGCACAACGTCTTGCTGCACTGCTGGATGCCCATCTGCTGATTGATGACGGTAACCACGGCGCTAACTGGAATCATCGGCGTGCGCTTGAGTGGACAGCAGAACAAACCTGCCGGGTAGTTGTTGTTGAAGATGATGCGATGCCAGTGGACTTGTTCTTCACTTCAGTCACGAGCTGGCTTAACCGCTTCCCGGAATCGCTGGTGAGTTTTTATTTGGGCACTGGCCGACCACCACAGTATCAGATGCAGGTAGCCGAACGTCTGATTGTTGCTGACAAGACACGGTCTGACTTCATCACGCTGCCGCGCCTTATACACGGCGTGTGCTACAGCGTACCGCCTCAGCATATTGAACGAGTCCTTTCTCGATGGGACAGCAGTAAGCCAGCCGACTATGCAGTCGGGGATGCCTATGGCGGCGCGGTGGTTTATCCGTGTTACTCGCTGGTGGACCATGCCGATGGTGAGCCTGTGGAGCGTCACCCTGACTCAGCGCCACGTACAGAACGCCGTCGGGCGTGGAGGTTAGCCTGATGCCTGCGTTAATACCAAGAGCATGCCGCAAGCGTGGCTGCCCAGGCACGACCACTGACCGCTCAGGCTATTGTCACAGGCACCTTAACGAAGGCTGGCAGCAGAATCAGCGGGGACAGAGCCGGCATCAACGAGGCTATGGCAGTAAGTGGGACAGGCTGCGCCTAATCGTTCTCGACAGAGATAAACACTTATGTCAGGAATGCCTGCGAAATGGAAGGTATACACCCGCTGAGACGGTGGACCACATCACCGCCAAAGCAAATGGGGGGACCAATGACCTGTCCAACCTCGAAAGCCTCTGCAAGCCTTGCCACAGGGCGAAGACAGCGGTTGAAAGACTCAAATGACATCGATTCTCATTTGAATCAACCGAGGGGGAGGGCGGGTTGAAAGTTCAGGAACGACGCGCCAAAGGACCGCCGCCTAACCTCTTTTCACATCGCCGCAGGTTAGAAAACTTTTTTATGGGGTCCCCCATTCGATGATTAATAGGAGTTTTCGATTATGTCTGGACCACCGAAAACCCCGACCCATCTACGTTTGGTGAGGGGTAACCCATCTAAACGCCCGATCAATGAGAACGAACCAAAACCCCCTTCAGGGGTACCCCCAACGCCGAAGCATTTCGACAAGCAGGGGAAATACTGGTTTAAACGGATGGCCGACGAGCTTGATGCTATCGGTGTGATGTCTCAGCTGGACGCCAGAGCCCTTGAGCTGCTGGTTGAGGCTTATACCGAATACCGGCATCACTGCGACACGCTTGAAGTTGAGGGCTACACCTACCGGACCGAAACGCAGAGCGGGGATGTGCTGATCAAGGCTCATCCCGCCGCCATCATGAAAGCTGATGCCTGGAAACGTCTGCGCGCCATGCTTGGTGAGTTCGGCATGACGCCAGCCAGTCGCTCGAAAGTGAATGCAAAAGGCCCTGATGCGGTTGACCCGCTGGCCGAGTTTATGAAAGCGAGGGATTAATGGCTAAGGTTGCAGAAGGCATCCGCTACGCCGAGAGGGTGGTGGCGGGGGAAATTATTGCCTGTGAGTATGTGCGCCTTGCCTGTCAGCGTTTCCTTGACGATCTGGCACACGGCGAAGAGCGCGGTATTTTCTTCAGTGAGCCGCGCGCGCAACACATTCTGAATTTCTATAATTTTGTGCCTCACGTCAAAGGCGCGCTGGCAGGCCAGCCTATTGAGCTGATGGACTGGCACGTTTTCATCCTGATTAATATTTTTGGTTTTGTTATTCCGCTTGTTAACGAAGAGACGGGGGAAACCGTTCTGCGTAACGACGGCAGCGGTCGGCCGGTGATGGTCCGGCGTTTCCGTACAGCAGATGTTGAGGTGGCCCGTAAAAATGCCAAATCGACTCTTTGCTCCGGCGTGGGGCTTTATATGGCTGGTGCCGACGGCGAGGGCGGTGCGGAGGTTTATTCCGCTGCAACCACCCGTGACCAGGCACGAATTGTTTTTGAAGACGCGAAGAATATGGTCAAGAAGGCGAAAGCCACGCTTGGGCGGATCTTCGAATTCAACAAGCTCGCTATCTACCAGGAGCAAACGGCCTCCAAGTTCGAGCCATTATCATCAGATGCGAACAACCTCGATGGTCTGAACATCCACTGCGCTATCGTCGACGAGCTGCATGCTCACAAAACCCGTGACGTCTGGGACGTTCTGGAGACGGCAACCGGCGCGCGTCTGCAATCGCTGCTTTTCGGTATCACCACAGCCGGTTTCAACAAAGAAGGCATCTGCTACGAATTGCGTGATTACGCCATCAAGGTGCTGCGTGGGCTGGTAAAAGACGATACGTTTTTTGCCATCATCTACACCTTAGATGAAGGTGACGATCCCTTTGATGAAAAAGTCTGGCAGAAGGCAAATCCGGGGCTGGGTATCTGTAAGCGCTGGGATGACCTGCGCCGCCTGGCTAAAAAGGCAAAAGAGCAGGTTTCGGCCAGAATTAACTTTTTCACCAAGCACATGAATATCTGGGTTACCGCTGAGTCAGCCTGGATGGACATGATGAAATGGGAGAAATGCGAGTTTATCGCCCCGCAGCACGAACTTAAAACCTATCCCTCCTGGGTGGGCGTTGACCTGTCAAACAAAATTGATATCTGTGCGGCCGCTAAAGTCTGGCGCGCGCCAGATGGCCACGTTCATGCGGATTTCAAATTCTGGCTACCGGAAGGACGCCTTGAGAAATGTTCACGCCAGATGGCAGAGCTCTATCGTAAGTGGGCCGGGATGGACAAGCTGATCCTTACCGACGGGGATGTAATCGACCATACTCAGATTAAGGAAGAGCTACAGCTGTGGGTAGCTGGCGAGAGCCTGAAAGAAATTGGCTTCGACCCGTGGAGTGCGACGCAGTTCAGCCTTGCGCTGGCAGAAGAAGGGTTGCCGCTGGTGGAAGTGCCGCAGACGGTTCGCAATTTCTCTGAGGCGATGAAAGAGGTCGAAGCGCTGGTATTCGGTGGCCGCTTCCATCACAGCGATCACCCGGTGATGAACTGGATGATGTCCAACGTAACCGTCAAACCTGACCGGAACGAGAACATTTTCCCGAATAAGTCCACACCAGAGGCCAAAATTGATGGCCCTGCGGCCTTGTTCACAGCAATGAGCCGCGTTCTGGTTAACGGTGGCAACGATCAGCAGGATCTCTCCGGATTCTTCAATAATCCCATCATGGTAGGTTTCTGATGAAAAAAAACAAACGGCCAGGCAGGGTTAAAAGTGCTCTGCTTAACTGGCTTGGTGTGCCTATGAGCCTGACTACCGGCACGTTCTGGGAGGAATGGTTTGGTACCAGCAGCAGCGGAAAGGTGGTAACGGCCGATAAAGCCATCCAGCTATCGGCTGTGTGGGCATGCGTAAGACTGTTAAGCGAGTCTATTTCAACCCTTCCGCTGAAAATATACGTTCGACAGCCTGACGGTTCGCGTAAAGCGGCAACCGATCATCCGGCCTACTCGATACTGTGCCGCCGACCCAATTCAGAAATGACACCATCACGCTTTATGTTGATGGTGGTCGCCAGTATTTGCCTGCGCGGGAACGCCTTCATTGAGAAGAAATTCATCGCAAACCGCCTGGTTTCGCTGGTGCCTTTGCTGCCGCAGAACATGGTGGTTAAACGTCTCGTGACCGGGGCGCTGGAATACAAATACACTGAAAACGGTAACGAGCGCGTCATTCCCGTCAAAAACATCATGCACATTCGCGGGTTCGGTCTTGACGGCGTTTGCGGCATGATGCCGATGAAAACAGGCCGGGATGTGATCGGTTCTGCAATGGCGGTTGAGGAGTCTGCTGCGAAGATATTTGAACAGGGGCTTCAGAGTTCAGGTTTTCTCTCCGCTGAGAATGCGCTGTCTGACGAACAACGTGAAAGACTTCGCAGCTACATGGCTGCATTTACCGGTTCAAAAAACGCCGGGAAAATCATGGTGCTTGAAGGCGGATTGAAGTACCAGGGCGTCACCATGAATCCCGAAGACGCCCAGATGCTGGAAAGCCGCTCTTTCAGTATTGAGGAAATCTGTCGCTGGTTTCGCGTTCCGCCTTTCATGGTCGGTCACACCACGAAGCAAAGCAGCTGGGCATCCAGTCTGGAGGGCATGAACCTCCAGTTCCTGACACATACCCTGCGACCCTTGTTGGTGAACATAGAACAGGAAATAGGACGGTGCCTGCTGGACAGCGATGATGAGGTGTTCGCGGAGTTCTCTGTAGAAGGACTGCTGCGCGCCGACAGCGCGGGCCGTGCTGCGTATTATACCAGCGCGCTTCAGAATGGGTGGATGTCCCGCAATGACGTGCGCCGTCTTGAGAATATGCCACCGATTGAAGGGGGTGACATTTACACCGTTCAGCTCAACCTGACGCAACTGAAAAATCTCGAAAGCAGCAATCCTGCTGTTCAGGCTCTGGCCCTGAGAGAACTGCATAACCACATATTCCCTGACATTTCCTTTGAACAATCTCCACTGAAACAGGCCGCTTAGGAGCACTTTCCTGATGAGCAAAAAACAACTTCCGGCAGCACCGGCGGGTCGCCCCTGCGCTCGGGTCACCTGTGAAACTTTACCCTCCGCCATGGAACGCTGGGATGGCGGGATCAAAGCTGCGGCCACCGACGACAACAGTATTTCTGTTTTTGATGTGATCGGGCAGGACTACTGGGGTGAAGGCGTAACAGCCAAACGTATCGCCGGTGCGCTTCGGGCGATGAATGGCGCCGACGTCACGGTCAATATTAACTCCCCTGGCGGGGACATGTTCGAAGGCCTGGCCATCTACAACCTTCTGCGTGAATACGAAGGCCGTGTGACTGTGAAGGTGCTCGGTATTGCCGCCAGCGCCGCCTCGGTCATTGCGATGGCCGGGGATGAAATTCAGATCGGCCGTGGTGCCTTCCTGATGATCCACAACTGCTGGGTCTACGCGATGGGTAACCGCCATGACTTTGCGGAACTGGCACAGTCTCTTGAGCCGTTCGATACCGCTATGGCAGACATCTACGCGGCGCGTTCCGGCCTTGATATGGCAGCCGTTCAGAAACTGATGGACGCCGAGAGTTATATCGGTGGCAGTGACGCTGTGGCGAAGGGACTGGCAGACAGCCTGCTTTCTGCTGATGCAGTCAGTGATGGCGATGAATCACCCGCGGCCGCGCTTCGAAAACTTGATGCGCTGCTGGCTAAAACCAACACCCCGCGCTCTGAGCGCAGAAAACTCATTAAAGCCTTATCCGGTGGCATGCCTGGCGCTGTCACCACCAACGACGGTACGCCGGGCGCTGCCGAAGATATCAAACCTGAAACCCTCAATTCACTTGAAAGCGCTCTTGCGGCGTTAGTCAAATAAGGACCCTTTATGTCTGAAGTAAACGAAATTCTGAAAAAAGTCACTGCCAGCATTGAAGATGCAACCAGCAAATTCAACGCGAAAGCAGAAGAGGCACTGACCGAAGCGAAAAAGAATGGTCAGCTCTCAGCTCAGACCAAAGATGTTGTAGATAAAATGGCGACAGAGCTCAATGCTCTTAAGGAAGCTGAAAAAACCCTTAAGGCCAGCCTTGGTGAGCTGGAACAGCATGTTGCCCAAATGCCATTGAACAACGCTGCTAAAGTTACCGAAACTGTTGGACAGGTGGTGATTAATAGCGAGGCGTTGAAGGCCTTTGCCGCGAGCGTTGAAGGCAATAAGCGCGTAAGCGTCCCAGTTCACGCGGCCTTGCTTTCTACAGATGTTGCAGATGGCGTGGTTGAACCACAGCGACTGCCTGGCATCGACACTGCACCAAAACAGCGTCTCTTCATTCGTGATCTGATTGCGCCTGGCCGCACATCTTCACCGGCTATTTTCTGGGTGCAGCAAACGGGCTTTACCAATGCAGCGAAAGTCGTTGCAGAGGGGACTGCCAAACCTTACAGCGATATTGAATTCGCAACTAAAATCACGCCGGTGACAACCATCGCGCACATGTTTAAGGCATCAAAGCAGATCCTTGACGATTTCGCTCAACTCCAGTCTACGGTTGACGCTGAGATGCGTTACGGCCTGAAATATGTTGAGGAACAGGAAATCTTGTTCGGCGACGGAACTGGTGTGCACCTGCACGGCATCGTTCCTCAGGCCTCAGCATTCGACCCGGCATTTTCTGTTGAGAGCCAGAACGGGATTGATGATCTGCGCCTGGCAATGCTTCAGGCTCAACTGGCTCGTTTCCCTGCATCTGGCCACGTTCTGCACTTCATCGACTGGGCGAAAATTGAGCTCACGAAAGACAGTCTGGGCCGCTATATCCTGGCTAACCCGGCATCTCTGACTGGCCCTACGCTTTGGGGGCTTCCGGTGGTAGCAACTGAGGCAGCAGCTTTCCAGGGCAAATTCCTGACAGGCGCATTCAATGCCGCAGCTCAACTGTTCGATCGTGAAGATGCCAACGTGGTTATCTCCACCGAAAACGCCGACGACTTCGAGAAAAACATGATCTCCATTCGCTGCGAAGAACGTCTTGCGCTGGCTGTGAAACGCCCTGAGGCGTTCGTTTACGGTTCATTCAGCACCGGCGCGGGTAGCTGATAACTATTGCGGCCTTCGGGCCGCTTTTTTTCGGGGCAAACAAATGCTTGATCAGAATGTAGTGAAACAGCATTGCCGCATTGATACCGACTTTACGGGTGATGATGCTCTGCTGGAGATTTACACAGGTGCGGCGGCCCGGTACGTCCAGACATGGACACGCCGAACGCTCTATGAAAAGGAAAGCAGCCCTGGCTACGCTGACGACCCGGACCCGATACTGCTCAATGATGATGTTAAGGCAGCCATGCTACTGCTTATCGGTCACTGGTATGCAAACAGGGAATCGGTAGTTATAGGTGAAACCGTGTCTCAGGTTCCATTAGCTGTGGAGGCTCTTCTTCAGCCTTACAGGATATATGGCCTATGAGTTCATTGCGTGCTGGCGAGCTTGATAAACGCATCGTATTACAAAAACTCGAAATTCAGCGAGGTCCACTGGGAGAGCCGCTTCCAGGTGGCCCAGTCGTGGTCGATACTGTTTGGGCCAGGGCTGAGAATGTTTCTAACAGAAAAATTCGCACACTGGATCAACAACAGGTTGTTGAAACCTGGTTATTCACTATCAGGGTGCGTTCAGACGTCCAGACTGACTGGAAAATAGCGTGGAATGATGATGTCTATACAGTTCGCGCCGTTGATCGTAGCAAGTCTGATCGATGTGTAATAACGGCTGAACGGGATATACGACATGATAGAACAGGCAATTAAAATCTCGCTTGAGCGTCTTTCCGGGATGACTGTTTATCCTCTTCTTCTACCAGACAGCGAGCAAAACGGTATTACATTCCAGCGGATATCAGACCCGGAAGTTGAAACGGGAATGGTACGAACAGGGCTTATTGCTGGTCGTTTTCAAATCTCAATGTACAAAGTGGATGATTATACCGGGCTGGTGAAACTGGATAAGGCTATCTGGTCTCAATGGAAAAGTATTGTCCACGGAGAGCTTGAAGGTTATCCCGTTCAGTACATTCAGCGTGGGAATATACTTCAGGATAAAACAACC
>OKWS01000182.1_pt1 | contig 25474 bp, 32 predicted proteins | sample 1607061 | NCBI WGS metagenome assembly OKWS01 (sample SAMN07501040, study PRJEB24779) | human gut metagenome | isolation source: stool | host: human infant | place: USA: Pittsburgh, PA | reverse complement strand
GCCAAAAAAGAGATGCTGCACGCCCGGGATGTGCTGGCCTCGCTGAAAAACCCAAAGCTGGTGCTGAGCCTGTTTGTGACCACCATGATTATTCAGGTGGCCACCGGTTCAATCGCGCCTATTCTGACGCTCTATGTCCGCGACCTGGCCGGCAACGTCAGCAATATCGCCTTTATCAGCGGCGTGATCGCCTCTGTTCCCGGCGTGGCCGCGTTGCTGAGCGCGCCACGGCTCGGTAGGCTGGGCGATCGCATCGGCCCGGAGAAAATTCTGATCTGCGCTCTGATCCTCTCCGTTCTGCTGCTGATCCCCATGTCGATGGTGAACTCACCGTGGCAGCTCGGCGTGTTGCGCTTTCTGCTGGGCGCAGCGGACGGCGCGTTGCTTCCGGCGGTGCAGACGCTGCTGGTTTATAACTCCACCAACCAGATTGCCGGGCGTATTTTCAGCTACAACCAGTCGTTTCGCGATCTGGGTAACGTCACCGGGCCGCTGGTCGGCGCGGGGGTTTCGGCCAGTTTCGGTTTCCGGGCGGTCTTTATCGTGACGGCAGGCGTCGTGCTGTTCAACGCTGTTTATTCCTGGCTCAGCTTATCCCGGGCGCTACGCCCGGCGCGCATAACACAACATCGTGACGGCTAATTTACGCATTCATACTTGCACAATCATATAATCAGCTATTCTTTCCCTGAATACCTTCACGAAAAACAGGGAGACACCAATGACCATGTACGCCACGCTGGAAGAAGCGTAAAGTAAAATACATCATAAATTTGTACCGTCATAATCAACCAAAACGCTCTCACATATCACCTTTGTACCGTTCCATTCATCACGGTAGATACTCGTATCAATGCCTACGCCTGGATGTAACTCATAGCCAGTATCCTTTAAAAACTTATGGTACTTCTGTGTCTGTACTGTGGCGTCAAAGTATCTTTGACCTGAGTACTTAAACCCGGCGGAACCATGCGGTACGATCCATGCCCCAAAGGACGAAAATTACTGGCATGTACAACGACCTTGTATTCAAACTCTGAGCCTGTATAACGGCCTGTATACGCTTTTGATGTGTTGATCTTACCGAAAGGTGGATTGCCATAGGCAACATCGTAGAAACGGTCTGGTGAGTACTGGAGAGCGTCACCAATGATCCATTTTGCCTCTGGTAGTACGCTCTTCCCGATCATAACGTACTCTGAAATGAGTTCAACGCATGTGATATACGTAGGTCTATTCCTTAAGTCCTGGTAGTAGCTAAGGCGACCGATACCCGCACACAGTTCTATGCATTGACCAGTACAGCCAGCGCCGAGTATGAAAACCTATGCAAGCATTTCAGGGAAAAGAAAGCACCAGTAGCACCTATACCATCCCCCTATAGTTATTAAAAATAAATTCTTTGTCTTCATATGTGAGCTGCTTATCCGAGTGGATTAATTCCATCACTTTTATGTGATTAGTAGATTCCTTTTTCGTAAGTCTTGCCATAAAATACTCTTGTACAGTTGTTGTACGGTTATTTAGGAAAAATTAATATGAGTTTAATTAATGTTGATTTCTCTGGACTATCTGAACCTGCAACGAAGCTTGTAGAAAAAATCAGTGATGCCATAGGCGTTCTTTATGAACCAACCAAAATGAAAAATATCGCTAAAGCACAGTCCGAAGTAAAGAAAATTGAATTTCAAAGTTCAATAGAGCTTTCTGATTTAGAAGAGCGAGCTTTGAGGAGAACCATAAATTCACAAGCCAGAAAGCAACGTAATATAGATAGCATAACAATCAAAGCTGCAAAAGAGATCGACGAACAAGAGCAAAATGATATTGAGCTCTTAGATGAAGACTGGATTAATCACTTCTTTAATCAGTGTGAAGATATTAGTGATGATATGATGCAAGGGCTTTGGTCGAGAGTATTAACAGGCGAGGCTAAAAAAAATGGTAGTTTTTCAAAAAGAACATTAAATTTCTTATCAACGCTGGATAAAAGAGATGCTGAACTGATTACAACTTTAGGCACAACCGTATGGAATCAGCACAACTTGCCACTACCAATTGTCTTTAGTTATGAGGACGATTCAATCCAAAAAATTGGCTTAAATTATGATTCTTTAAGACACTTAGAGTCAATAGGAGTAATAACATTAGGAAATATGAGTTATTCCGTTCAATTTGAGAAAGATTTTGGTTATTTTATTTACTATGGCAGAACGATTGTGATAAAAATTAACACATCAAATAAGAATCCTTTTTTGCCTAAAAAACCAAATAGTGTTGACATCGGTATGGTACTGTTAACTAACATTGGTCGTGAGCTTATAAGAATTTGTGGTTCCAAGCCAGATGAAGATTACTTTTATTCTACACTGCAGGAATTTATGGAAGAGAACGAAGTTTTCACCCCCTTACAATAAAAATGTTTTTTGTAATACAATCAATCAAAATTCTCTTCGGGGGATTTTACTGCCCCCCAACCATAATCAATAGTACTTGCAGTAGTTGTCCTAATGGTACTTGGATAACCACAATACCAAAGCATCAAGTACAAGTACTATAGAGATCTCTACAGTCGCGATCTTGAGATGTTATACTTCCTGGTTGAACCAAAAATTGATCGTGTTGACCTACACAACCAATATCAAAAAAGTGATAACGATATTGTTTCTGATATTCTTAGGATAGTACAATGGAAAAGATGCTTAGCGTGTGGTGGAAAGAATTAGTTAGGCTTGTGATGCAAGTTTATATACCTATTGGTTTAACTTTTATCTTTGGTATACTCGCTGTGACCCTTTGGGAAGATTGCGCATTAATATCTACTGTTATATTCCTGATAGTTGCGTTTATTGTAAGTGATCGTATATTCAAACCAAAAAACAAGCAATAAATTCACTTCAAAACAATTCGCCTCTTTAACGAGGCGATTAACTTATTTCGAAAGTAATTCTTTAAACATACCTGCATGCATTATAGAAACAACAAATGATGAAAATGCTAATGAAGGATATATTTGTTGTAAAGTAGCTGATTCTGAAACCCACTCCATTACAAGAGTTAAGATGTAAAAAGTAATGGTAGAGAATATTAAAAAATACAATATTGTGAATAACCAGCGTAAAGAGCTATTCTGAATATCAAAAAGTTTTGCTATGTATGGTGTTACTAACCCCATAAGCATAGTAGCCCAGCCTGCAAATACCGCGATGATATAGGCCACCACGAAAGTAAAGAAAATCCCAGAGAATGTTAGATCATCACCATACCCAGCTTCAGTTATGTCGTTACGTACACCAACCAATACAATCCCAGCAGGAAGGATTGAGGCTATCAATAACGCCCCTGTTCCAGTAAATGTACGTTTTATTGCTGCTTCGCTTATTGCCATTTGTCGTAACTTCCCTTGTATGAATTAACCTACAGATAATCATGGATAAATGAAGATGCGTTAACATCTTTTAACATGTAGGTTTAGGTATCGGCATGTCCATCTAAATCTTTAGCTTTGTGACTGATATGAATGGATATCCTGTTAGCGAGGCTTACGATGAAGTATTCGGTACTGTATTTCGTAGGTTCTCACCGCAATGCTGTACATACATACAGTTCAAACGGGAGGGCTTAAGATGGGCAATAAGAATTCGTTTGATCCAAGCGTTAGAAAAGGTATTCAGGTGTATTAGCAGTGTGGACAACGGATAGTGGTTGTTCATCCTGGCGGGTACTTAGAACGTATTGAAGACGGGCAATGTGTCCTGTTCGAGACATTGCCTCATGAGGACGGTACTCGTTTGTACTGGTTCGGTGTGCATTCAAGTAACGCATACTACTTTATGCTTGAGGTAGCTAAGCCAGTGGATATCTTTGCTGTCAGTAGTTGGTTCTACGCACAACAAGCTATGTTAGAGGCACATGATAAGGATGATGCATTCTGTGATATGCAGGGTGAATTACCGTTTTGATCGTGATCTCTTGATATTTCCAGATGGCTATCATTATACTCAGCGAACATTAAATATTCTTCTTATAAAGTGTGTGAGCAAGGACAATGAAAAAAACAAAAATTGATATTGATAAATTGATTTACTTAGATCAGAGGGTCGTTGTTAATGAGTTTCAGCAGGAAACCTCTTTATTGTTTTAGTTATTTATTTTTATTATTTGGGTAAAAGATAAAAAATACCCCCACTATATCTAGTGAGGGTACTTAACAGGAATGAGGTATTAGCGTTTGTGCTGGAACTTTCTGAGGGCTAAGCGTATGAGCAGGAACAGTACCGTAGCGTAGATGAGTACCATCACGATTAAGGCTATGAATCTTACTGGATCTGCATCAGCTTCATATGACCCGCTCAGGCCGGAACCGAAAGTAATATAGGCAGTATCCATAGCCCATTGTGTTATGCCGTTCAGGGGCTTACCAAAGCTTGATAGCCACCATGAAAAGATGATGCAGATACTATATAAGGCTGCATACTTAACGAATCCTACAGTTCGCATAGTTGCTTCCCCCTTGTACGTCCACCCAGCCATACGCCATTAATCCAGTTCTGGAACCTGGTACTTTAACCTTTTTAGTACGTAGCAACTGACTACGTACAGTATAGAAATCAGGGCGATTGACGAATGTTATGCATCCCTCTGATACACCCGTTCCATCTGGCCGTAATGGATGCAAACGGAAACTACCACGCGATACACCATTAATCAGAATGCTATCTGTCATGGTTTGAGCACTGAAGAGTGCAAACCATTCGGAGTGATCGTTACCAGTTATTGTATCAATGCCCCATGCCCGGATCTGATTCAGAGTAGAACCCGTTGGCCTATCAACTATCCAGTACCGTCCAGTAGGGATTGCACTGTTAGGCATAAACGCACAATTGGGATCATTGGTATATGGGTTCTGCCCACTGAACACCGAGAAAGTTCCTATTCCATAGACGTGTAATTTGGCATAGCCATTTTTATCAATGTCGTCGTATGTCATCCTCATTATTTGCATTTTGTTTTCCCTGCTGTTTGCATATGGCAATTCTATCATGTGTCGAGTAATCGAACATCACCACTATAAGGTAGCTATTTCCTGCTAAACCTGTCTACGGACTCGATTATTAAGCAACCTTCTGTGATCTCTCTTGCCTTTACACGTTCCTTGAATCGCCCCAGAGATCCTTTCGTGAAGTTGTGCCCCTTATAACCCGACAATCCTTTGTCACTTTCGTACTTCATAATTATTTGGATCGAGTCGATACCCTAACTCGTCAGGCAGTTTGGCATTTTCAAGAAAGTCCATGACAGTGCTGATTTGTCTGTCTAAGCCAAAGGCATCAACCTGTTGCATACTTGATACCCTGCTATACACATACGCTTTGACAGTTCGCATTCAGGCACCTATACATTTGATAAACTTAATCATTGAGGAAATCATTATGTCTGATAAAGAATATGTATTTTACAGCACGCTGGAAGAAGCTATCGATGCCGCTCGCGAAGAATTCCTCGCCGATAATCCCGGCATTGAGGAAGAAGATGCTGACGTGCAACAACTCAATATCCAAAAATACGTCCTTCAGGACGGCGATATTATGTGGCAGGCCGAATTCTTTGCTGATGAAGGTGAGGACGGAGAATGTCTGCCGATATTGAGTGGTGAAGGTGCGCAGGCGGTATTCGACGGCGACTATGACGAAATTGAGTTACGTCAGGAGTGGCTGGAAGAAAATACGCTGCATGAATGGGATGAAGGTGAGTTTCAGCTCGAACCGCCGCTGGATACCGAAGAAGGTCAGGCCGCAGCGGACGAATGGGACGAGCGATAAGCTCTCGTTACTCGTAAGGGCCGTGGCTGGCATCGATGGGCAGCAGTAGCGTGTCGAAAATCAGCGAAAACGGCAGATCGAGCACGGTGAGATAGCGCCATGCGGAATCGCGGACATCCCACTGTACGCCGGGGTAGTACTGATTCCCGTGGCCCTGTCCGGGAATGGTGCGGCTGATGATGCTGCCGCAGCCGCTGAGCAGGCATGCCATCATGACGACGATGATTACTTTCATTTCTGACCTCTAAAAAAATACCGGCCTCACAGCCGGTATTTTATTTGGCAGGTGGCGCTTCGCTTACCCGCCCTACTTAACAACTTACTTCGTCTTCAGTGCCAGCGGATTCAGCTTCACGTCCTTGTAGTAGTTCACCCACGAAGAGTATCTCTCCGGAGAAGTCCACACGCGGTAGTGAAGCCGTGCCATCGTCACCGGATCGCTCAACAGCACCAGACGACGGTCGCGGTTAAGTTTTTCTGGCGTCTCATTCAGCGCCTGCTCAACGTGGCGATCGCGGGCGATCTCCAGCACCTGGCTAGCGCGGTGACGCGCAGTCGCCATCGCGGTTGCCAGCGCGTTGAATGACGGGTTAAACACGGCGTGCATAAAGCCATCATCCAGCGTGCGTTTGCGGTTCTGCTCCAGATAGGTATCGGTATCCACCAGCACCTGCGGCGGAGAATACTCTTCCGGGATCAGGAACAGCTTCCAGCGTTTGGTACGCAGGCCCACCGTAGAACGGCTGGAGATCACCGACACAAATGGCGACAGGATCAGCGAGAAGACGATTGGCGCCAGCCAGAACAGGAAACGCAGATCCAGCCAGGCCATACCAACGGCCCACACCAGGCCCAGCAGTAGCTGAGAGCCGTGGCGCATAAAGGCTTCACTCCATGGCGTAGAGTCATCGTCACGCTGCGGTGAATTCCACACCACTTCCCATCCCAGGAACGCGCTCACCACGAATACCGTGTGGAACAGCATACGCACCGGTGCCAGCAGGACCGAGAACAGCACTTCCAGCAGCAGTGAAAGGGTTACGCGGCAGAAACCACCGTACTCCTTCGAACCTTTACACCAGATCAGAATGATACTGAGCAGCTTAGGCAGGAACAGCAGCACCATGGTCGACGCGAACAGCGCAATCGCCAGCTCCGGACGCCACTGCGGCCACACCGGGAACAGCTGGCGCGGTTGCAGGAAGTACTGCGGCTCCGTCAGGGCATGCACAACCTGCAACGCGGTCGAGAGTGCCAGGAACATAAACCACAGCGGCGCAGACAGATAGGACATGACGCCCGTCAGGAACACCGCACGGTGAACAGGGTGCATCCCCTTCACCAGGAACAGGCGGAAGTTCATCAGGTTACCGTGACACCAGCGGCGGTCACGCTTGAGCTCATCCAGCAGGTTCGGCGGCAGCTCTTCATACGAGCCCGGCAGATCGTAGGCAATCCAGACGCCCCACCCTGCGCGACGCATCAGCGCGGCTTCCACAAAGTCATGCGACAGAATGGACCCGGCAAACGATCCTTCACCCGGCAGCGGCGCCAGGGCGCAGTGCTCGATGAATGGCTTCACGCGGATAATGGCGTTGTGGCCCCAGTAGTGAGATTCACCCAGCTGCCAGAAGTGCAGACCGGCAGTAAACAGCGGCCCGTAGACGCGGGTCGCAAACTGCTGGCAGCGCGCATACAGCGTGTCCATACCTGACGCTTTTGGCGAGGACTGAATAATACCCGCGTTCGGATTGGCTTCCATCAGACGGACCAGCCCGCTCAGACAGTCGCCGCTCATCACGGAGTCCGCATCCAGTACCACCATGTAGCTGTACTGGTTACCCCAACGACGGCAGAAGTCATCGATGTTCCCGCTCTTACGCTTAACACGACGACGACGACGACGGTAGAAGATCTGCCCTTCGCCCTGCACTTCAGCAATCAGCTCCATCCAGGCTTTTTGCTCTGCCACGCAGATATCCGGGTTGTAGCTGTCGCTCAGGATGTAGACGTCGAAATGCGCCGCGTTACCGGTCGCCTTTACGGACTCCCAGGTGGCACGCAGCCCGGCGAATACGCGGTCAACATCTTCGTTACAGATAGGCATGATCAGCGCGGTACGGTGCTCAGGATTGAGGGGTTCATCCCCGACCGTCGACGCGGAAATGCTGTATTTGTCACGCCCCATCAGCAGTTGCAGGAAGCCCATCAGCGCCGTCCAGAACCCGGCGGAGACCCAACAGAACAGCACGGCGAACAGCAGAAGGATGCCGCTCTGTAAAATATACGGCAGCAGCTGCATGAAGGAGACCCAGATATCCTGGCCAATCATGTCAGCAGGGTTAATCAATGCCCAGCCCTGGTACGGCAGAATAGTTTTCATGTACCAGGTGGCGACAACCGTCTGTGCCAGCGTCAGCAGCAGCAGAATGTAACGACGAATCGTTCCCACGGTACGCCATTTCTGCTCGGACGCCTGCTGTTCTTTGGTGAGACGTGACAGATAGCGCGGCGTCACGTCACGTCCACGCAGGCGATCCCAGAAGCGACCCACCGGGTTGGTGCGCCACGGATCGGGGAACATAGAGGAACGCGTGGCCTTCGGCATCGCCTGTAGCTGGTCACGCCCTTCGTCATCCTTGATTAACTGCCCTTCTGCCAGCGAGTCTGGCCATGCCTGCTCCAGACGTGCCTTCACTGACCCCAGCGGCGTATCATCATCACGGGAAAAGTGACGATGTTCACCATCCAGCGCGGTGTGAACCGCGCGGATGTCGCTCGCAGGGAGTGCCGCTTTTTCAATGTCCGTTAGCGGCATGGCATCAATATATTCAGATGTATTATTCATTGGCAGGTAGCTGATAGCTCCAGGTTTCACTCAGCGGCTTATCGTTACTGACCAGCGCGGCGCGCATTTCAGTGGTCTGTTTCGGATCTTTCACCTTCACGCGCAGGGTCAAACGCCACCCTTTGGTGACCGGATTGTAACGCACGGCGTTCTCAACGATTTCACCGTTATCGCCAATGCTGGCCTGTGCCGTCACGGCAGTATCCGGCGCCAGTTTTTTCATATCCTGCCCGGTGAAGTCCACGATAAATGCCAGCGTGCCATCCGGCTGACGAATCAGGTTGGACTGCTTCACGTCCCCCGTAGAACGACGCGTCTGCATCACATACGCGTTATCCGGTGCGTGCAGTTTGTCTTCGTCACGGCTGAAGGTGATCGCATACTTGAAGTTCATCTCTTTACCGGCTTCAGGCAGCTGATCCGGTGTCCAGTACGCCACGATGTTATCGTTGGTTTCATCATTGGTTGGAATTTCAACCAACTCAACCTTGCCTTTACCCCAGTCGCCTTTCGGTGTAACCCAGGCGCTTGGGCGCAGATCGTAGCGGTCGTCCAGATCTTCAAAGCGGGAGAACTGACGGCCACGTTGCAGCAGACCAAAGCCCTGCGGGTTTTCCATCGCAAAGCTGCTGACGGCGAGGTGTTTCGGGTTGTTAAGCGGACGCCAGATCCACTCGCCGTTACCAGCATGAATGGAAAGGCCATTAGAATCATGCAGTTGAGGGCGGAAGTTAGTCGCCGGAGACGGCTGATTCGGCCCGAACAGGAACATGCTGGTCAGCGGCGCGACGCCCAGTTTGCCCACTTTATCGCGCAGGTAAACTTTAGACTGCACGTCAACCACCGTGTCACGCCCTGGCATGATCACGAAGCGATAAGCGCCTGTCGCACGAGGGGAGTCCAGCAGCGCATAAATTGTCAGACGTTTGTCGGTTGGTTTTGGACGTTCGATCCAGAACTCGCGAAAACGTGGAAATTCTTCACCTGATGGCAGCGCGGTATCAATTGCCAGACCGCGCGCAGAAAGCCCGTACACCTGCCCCGCGCCAATCACGCGGAAGTAGCTGGCGCCAAGCATGCTGACGATTTCGTCGTTTTTATCTTTGCTGTTAATCGGGTAAAGCACCTTGAAGCCTGCGAAGCCGAGGTCTTTCACCGTGTCTTTATCGTGTTGCACATCGCCAAAATTGAAATAATCCGGGCTGTACTTGATTTTACGTACCGCGGTCGCCGTCACTTCATTGATGGCAACCGGCGTGTCGAAGTACATACCCTGGTGGTAAAATTCAAGCTTGAACGGGGTTTTAATATTGTTCCAGTACGCTTTATCGTGATTGAACTGGATCTGCTGATAGTCCGCGTATTTCATGTCGCGGAAAACGGAGGGCAGGTTACTTTTTGGCGCTTCGTAGCTCTTGCCCGCCATCGATTTAGCCTGTTTTGCGACATCATCGATGTTAAAGGCCAGTGCAGATGAGGTATACAGTGACAACAGCACTGCTACACCCAACCAACGCATTTTCATCATTTGTGGTTTATGTTTCATAATAAGTAAGCACTTCCCCCTTTGTGTGCTTATATCGATCCGATCCATTTTAATGGAAACTCAGGCAATCCGACAACATTATCACTGCTTTGTTCAGCTCGCTGGCTCATGGATTAAGCAAATGAAAGAACCCGCTTTTCACTTTGCGTGCTTATCCTGGAGACAGGGTGTCGGTCTTGGTGTAGGGTTGGCTCCGAATGTAACCATTATGAGCCTTAGGGATAAGGCGAAAAGTCTGAGAATGCGCAAAGTTATATGAGCACAACCCCTGTACAACGTGAATATTTCCTCGACTCGATCCGCGCATGGCTCATGCTATTGGGGATCCCTTTTCATATTTCACTGATCTATTCCAGCCACACCTGGCATGTGAACAGCCAGATGCCCTCCTGGTGGCTGACGCTGTTCAATGATTTTATCCATGCCTTCCGCATGCAGGTGTTTTTCGTCATTTCAGGCTATTTCTCTTACATGCTCTTCTTGCGCTATCCCCTCAAGCGGTGGTGGAAAGTGCGCGTGGAGCGCGTGGGCATACCAATGTTGACGGCCATTCCGCTGCTGACGCTGCCGCAGTTCATCATGTTGCAGCATGTTAAAGGCAAGGCGGAAAACTGGCCTAATCTCTCGTTCTATGAGAAATACAACACCCTGGTCTGGGAGCTGATTTCCCACCTCTGGTTCCTGCTGGTACTGGTGGTGCTAACCACGGTGAGTTTGCTGATCTTCAGTCAACTGCGCCAGCGCGCGAGCGCCGCAACCTCGACCTTCTTCGCCAACATCACCCTGGGCAAGCTGTCGCTGCTGTTTCTTGCGCTGGGGGTCGCGTATGCCGCCGTCAGGCGTACCCTGCTCATTGTCTACCCTCCCATTCTGAGCGATGGGCTGTTTAATTTCGTGGTGATGCAGACCCTGTTCTACATTCCCTTCTTCCTGATTGGGGCGCTGGCATTTATTCATCCCCGGCTTAAAGCGCTGTTTACCACCCCCTCCCCCTGGTGTGCGGTGGGTGCTGCGCTGGCCTTTGCCGCCTATCTTCTCAATCAGCGCTTTGGCAGCGGGGACGCGTGGATGTATGAGACAGAGAGCGTGATAACGATGCTGATGGGCCTGTGGATGGTTAACGTGGTGTTCGCCCTTGGCCATCGTCTGCTGAATTTTAAATCCAGTCGCGTCACCTATTTCGTTAATGCTTCACTGTTTATCTACCTGGTCCACCATCCGCTGACGCTGTTTTTCGGGGCGTACATTACGCCGCATATCAAATCGAATGCGCTGGGCTTCTTCACCGGTCTGGTCTTTGTGGTTGGCATTGCCATCGTGTTGTATGAAATCCACCTGCGGATCCCGCTTTTGCGTTTCCTGTTCTCAGGCAAACCTCAGGTTAAAGCGGGATAAAAAAACGGCGCCTCCAGAGCGCCGTTTTTGCTTTTCAAACATCAAAATGCCTGGCTGCGCGCGGTCAAAAGCCGCTGATACAGGTCGGCGGTGTGCTCATCGAAACAGACAAAAATGACTTTTTCCGGCATGGGTTTGAGGGAAAGGTAGTGATAAACGGTATTCACGGCGATCGTAGCTGCCGCTTCCTTTGGATAACCGTACACCCCGGTGCTAATGGCGGGGAACGCCATGGTCTTATAGCCGTTATCTGCCGCAAGCCGCAGGCAGTTACGATAAGCCTGCTCCAGAATCTCAGCCTCATGGCGGTCGCCACCGTGCCAGACGGGTCCAACGGTATGGATCACCGCTTTGGCCGGGAGATCGCCCGCAAGCGTAATAACAGCATGCCCCGGCGGGCACTCTCCCTGCTGCTGGCGCACGGTTTTGCATGCTTCAAGGAGCTGAGGGCCCGCGGCCCGGTGAATGGCACCATCCACCCCGCCCCCACCCAAGAGGGAGGAATTGGCTGCGTTGACGATCACGTCAACGTGCACCGTCGTGATATCGCCATGAATAACGTCGATTTGCGGTCTCATAAACACCCTCTGCAACCCGCCTTTTTCATCAGTGTATCGCAGAGGGAGAAGGAGAAAAACTGTCGCGAAAAAAACGGCGGTTAACGGTAATCCACCTGAACGACCGCAAGCGTTTTCTTTTCATTCAGGTATTTCATGGTAACAGCGGCCAGCGCTGAGTGAGGATGATGGCCCCGGAGCGCCTCGTCATAACTGATGGTATGCGTTTTCATACGGTTATTTTCCGGGCAGGAAATTGCAAACTGCTGATGCCGGGGCGTGACTTCGCACGGGTCAGCGACCACCGCGCCACGAAAATGAATCACCCCACCATTCTCTATAGTTGCTGAATAAGCCGGAGAAAAAAAAGAGGACAGGATCAGTCCCAGACCAGAAATAATACACGCTGCGGATTTGAACATTATTTGTACTCCTCAATGAAATTCGTCCTTGAGGGGTAAAAACGCTCCGTTATGACGTATCAATTTAAGCAACCCGTTTGCTGGGTTCTTGATATCAGCATAGCTTACCTGTGCAGCGCCGCCACTTTATTAAATCATTGATTTTATGAATGATTAAAGCGTACTTGCCGGTGCGCTCCACTGCTGTGATAAATGAAGCGATTTTCCATCGGAAACGGTGACGATTATTTTTACCGCATCCCCTGAGCGAATATTTAAACTGATTCGCGTTAAATCAATCGGCTGATTAGCGGGTATAAAAAGAGTATTTTTCTGCCGCGATGTACTTTGTCCCCCCTGCCCCTGTCGGACAGATAACACCTCAACCTGACATTCGCAGGCGTCTGCCAGCGTGACCTGAGGAATAATGGTTGTCACATTTGCCTGCTGTGAGGTACTGAACGTTATCTGGCTGGCAAGCGCGGCAAGGAGAATGAATGTGCTCATGAGATCCTCCCGAAAAAAAACAGGGCGGATGCCCTGTTTTTTGGTACAGAAATGAATCAGTACTGGTGTGCGGTCGCGTTGTTGCCGAAGCCAACCTGGTGCACAGTCACCGTTGAGCCGGACGCTGTCTGGTCTACCGCCGCGCCGTTGCCGCCGCCGAACTGTTTCACGTTGATAACAGAATCTTTGCTATTCCACTGGTCGATGGTGGCGCTGTTACCAAAGCCTTTTTGCAGCAGATCGATAGAACTGTCATCAGAGCCCTGGCCAACATCTGCGCCGTTACCGCCACCATGCTGGGTAATGGTCAATTCAGAATCTCGGGCATCCGTCTGCAAAGCAAGCGCGGAGTTACCGCCGCCGTACTGGTAAATGCTCAGGGTTGAGTCAGGGCCGTTATTGCCGCCACCCCAGCCACCACCGTGACCGCCGCCAAATTGTGGTACCGCACCTGCGAAAGCACTGCCAGAAACTACGATTGCTGCAATAACTGCCACTTTGAAAAGTTTCATGGTAAACCCCCATCGGATTGATTAAGGCGTCACACATCGCTAGCGTTGAATAACGCGAATAGCCATTTGCGACTGTCTCTGTACTACAACTGCTGTTTTCTGCGTACCATACTGCGTTATATTCGCCCTGTTACCCGAGCCTTTCTGGATAATCATGGCGGTGTTGCCAAAAGCGCCCTGCTTAATACTCGCATCGTTGCCGTTGCCGGTCTGATCGATATAAGCAAGGTTATACGTCCCTGACTGATCAACATTCGCGCGGTTATTCCCGCCCTCCTGGGAAATAACGGACAGCAATTTAGAACCGCCCTGGCGTACATCAGCATTATTTCCTGAACCCTGCTGACCAATAATGGCTGCCTGATTGTATGAAGCTTTACTTAATTCATTTATCGCAAAATTATATTCAGAACTGGCTAAATCTGAATCACCTGCGATTACAAACCCAGGCGCACCCAGTAATGTAAACATCATAAACAACGTTTTGTTTTTCATGCTGTCACCCTGGACCTGGCTATAAAAAGGTATTCCTTACTCCGTTAACGCGATTCGTTTTGTTAACGCCGCGTTACGGAAAAGAGTATGTCTGCCGAAACATGTTTAATATCTCACCCGTGCGCCTTATTTTTATATTCCCCTTCACCTCAAAGTCGTAAATCTCGCCTGAAACGACGGGATACTCGCCTAAAGCAGAAACCAAAAATGTCTTCCTGCGCTTGTACAACAGCGAGACAGGCTGTCCAACCTGTACCGGCTTCTTCAGACAAAAACGACAATGCCCTTTGTCACGCGCGTGACACGAAGCAAGTTTTCTTAAGAAAAAATTCCGGCTTAGGGAAGTCTTATGTTTTTAGCAGAGTTCATACTTTTTACCGGCTGGCTTACAATAATAAAAAACCAGATAATACAACTCATTATAATATACCGTATGGTTTTTAAAATCTGTGCACGTTTATACACCTGTACAACTTTCCCCTTATCTTAAAATCTATTAACCCTGCAAAATACACAAATAAATATCGAATTTTACATTCTGTTACACGATTAACACTTGCTTTAAAGTTTGCAATAGCTAGATTGAAAACAGCAGTACGTTATTTGTTTTTAATTTTACCGCCTCCTTTGGAGGAAGGTTTTTTAACTACACACAGCAGTGCCACACCTGCAGTACTTCTGGTGCCCTTTTCAATAAAACGAGGGCAACTGCCGGGTGTCATAAATAACGTGGGGTTTCATCATGTTTAATGAAGTCCATAGCTTACCCGGTCATACATTATTGTTGATCACAAAACCTTCCTTACAAGCGACAGCGTTATTGCAGCATTTAAAACAATGCCTGTCACTTAACGGGAAACTTCATAACATTCAACGTTCTTTTGATGATATCGCTCCTGGCAGCATCATTCTTCTCGATATGATGGAAGCGGATAAAAAACTGATCCATTACTGGCAAGATAATTTAAGCAGGAAAAACAATAATATCCGCGTGTTGTTATTGAATACGCCTGATGAGTATCCTTTCCGCGAAATTGAGAGCTGGCCGCATATTAACGGCGTGTTTTACGTTACAGAAGAAGAAAACCGTGTCGTGGAGGGTTTGCAGGGCATATTGCGGGGGGAGTGTTATTTCTCGCAAAAACTGGCCAGCTACCTCATTACCCACTCCGGAAATTATCGCTATAACAGTTCGGAATCGGCCCTTCTGACGCACCGTGAGAAAGAGATCCTGAACAAACTGCGTATTGGTGCTTCAAATATTGAAATCGCCCGTTCGTTATTTATCAGCGAAAATACGGTTAAGACGCATCTTTATAATCTTTTCAAAAAGATAGCTGTTAAAAATCGCACGCAGGCGGTGTCGTGGGCAAACGATAACCTCAGGCGTTAATAGCATGAAACGCACCCTAAGTTGGATTGCCGCCGCAGGCATTATGCTTGCTGCCGGAAACCTTCAGGCTGTTGAGGTGGAAGTTCCTGGACTGTTGACCGACCACACCGTCACCTCTGTCGGACACGATTTTTATCGTGCCTTCAGCGATAAGTGGGAAAGCGATTATCCGGGTAATTTAACCATCAACGAACGGCCCAGTGCGCGGTGGGGAAGCTGGATCACAATAACCGCTAATCAGGACGTTATTTACCAGACTTTTTTATTCCCAACGAAAAGAGACTTCGATCAGAACGTCGCTTTCGCACTGGCACAAACAGAAGAAGCTATTAACCGCCTACAGTTAGATAAAGCCCTTTTGAGCACAGGCGATTTAGCAAAAGATGAGTTCTAGCAACGACACCTATTTCGGAGGCTGTAATGCGTCTCGCACACACAGTGATTTCGTTAATGCTCATTGCGCCGTTGAGTTGGGCCGGAAATATGACATTCCAGTTCCGCAACCCTAATTTTGGCGGCAACCCGAATAACGGAGCCTTTATGCTTAACCAGGCGCAGGCTCAAAACTCCTATAAAGACCCCAGCTATGACGATGATTTCGGTATCGAGACCCCGTCAGCTCTGGATAATTTTACTCAGGCCATCCAGTCGCAAATATTAGGTGGCTTATTAACCAACATTAATACCGGAAAACCCGGCCGGATGGTCACTAACGACTTTATCGTCGATATTGCCAATAAAGACGGGCAGCTTCAGTTAAATGTGACAGACCGAAAAACCGGTAAGACGTCGACAATCCAGGTTTCCGGTTTGCAGACCAGTTCAACTGATTTCTAAACAACCCCGAAATAAGGACAATTATCATGCAGCGCTTTTTTATTTTAGTTGCAGTGTGCTTATTAAGCGGTTGTTTAACTGCCCCGCCAAAAGAAGCCGCTAAACCCACCCTAATGCCCCGTGCCCAGAGCTATCGGGATCTGACGCATCTGCCCGGCCCTACCGGGAAGATATTCGTCTCGGTCTATAACATTCAGGATGAGACGGGCCAGTTCAAACCGTATCCGGCCAGTAACTTCTCCACGGCCGTACCGCAGAGCGCCACCGCGATGCTGGTTACCGCCCTGAAAGATTCGCGCTGGTTTATCCCGCTGGAACGCCAGGGGCTGCAAAACCTGCTTAACGAACGAAAAATCATTCGTGCTGCACAGGAGAATGGTACCGTTGGCGTCAATAACCGCATGCCGCTACAGTCTCTCACCGCAGCCAATATCATGGTGGAAGGCTCGATTATCGGCTACGAAAGTAACGTGAAATCGGGCGGCGCGGGTGCCCGTTACTTTGGTATCGGGGCCGACACGCAGTATCAGCTGGATCAGATTGCCGTCAACCTGCGCGTGGTTAACGTGAGCACGGGTGAAATTTTATCCTCCGTGACCACCAGCAAAACGATTCTCTCATATGAAGTGCAGGCGGGGGTATTCCGCTTTATCGACTACCAGCGTTTGCTGGAGGCTGAAATTGGCTATACCTCTAACGAGCCGGTCATGCTGTGTCTGATGTCGGCCATCGAAACCGGGGTGATTTTCCTGATTAATGACGGTATCGATCGCGGCTTGTGGGATCTTCAGAATAAAAGTGACGTGAGTAATGCGGTGCTGGTGAAATACCGTGAGATGTCGGTTCCGCCGGAGTCATGATTGGCGGCGTATAAAAAGGCGAGATTTTCGTCTCGCCTTTTTTTATTTACCTACCACAGGAACGTTCTGGCTCTTCACGCGTCGGGCTGCAAGCCAGAGACCGCTGTTCTTCATAGCGTAGCCAAACAGTAATCCCAGCATGAGCGAAGGGACCACCAGCTTCCAGTCCCCCTGGCCTGCAAAGGTCGCGCAGGCACCCATGAACGTGCCGGGCACAAAGGACAACAGCAGATGTTTTGCCTGAACGCACATCAGGAAAGCCACAATACCGGTCATGACGTACCCCAGGATTTCCACATGCGGCGCCAGCGCGCTGCCCTTCATAATGATCAGCGCCCAGACCACGCCACTCAGTAACGTGCTGCCTGAAATAAAGAGCCCTTTAAAACCACCCTGCGGACAGGCGAAATAGGCCGTGCAGCCAAGAAAACCGGCCCAGCTCAACAAACCGAGAGATACCGCCACCCAACCCCAGAGGCCGGAGAGGATGCCAGTCGTGATTGCAATACAAAGTAATATGTTCATGGTGCGCATCTTAGCAGATGCGCACCCTAGAAATGAGATCAGAAGCACGTTACGTGCAAGTTGAAATGTATCGTTGCAGGATTTTTGTGATTTAAATCACTCTTCACTCTCTTCTTCCAGCTCATCCCACATGGCAGCGATAGCGTCACGCGTCAGCGGAGCCAGCGTTCTCCAGAACGGAGAGGTGGCGTGGGCTTCAACTTTACCCAGGAAGGTTCCGACCCACGGCAGCAGATACGTTTCGAACAGGGTTTCAATCGCCTCATTCTCATCATCACCTGCTTTATCTTCAATCCATGAGGCCGCCAGCAACAGGGTACCGATATGATCGGCAGGCATATCCGTCAGCGGCATGCCGCGTTCTGAAAGAAACGCCCGAACTTCCGCTTCGGTCGCACCTTCCTGCCAGGCAGAACGATACGGCGACACGCGACACTCTTCCCCCACGAACAGCGCGTTGTAATCCGTTGAAATCTGCTGCATATCGCAATTTTTTTGCAAGCGTTCCAGCAACTCATCCTGTTCCAGCGGCCAGCTCTGCGCCAGTTTACCTTCACGAATCAGGGTAAACAGCGGAACCAGCAGCGGATCCTGCGGCTGGCGGTAATATAAGGTGCCCAGCACGCGGCAAAGGATGGAAAACTCATTCATGTTTTTATTCCGTTATTAATTAAAGATCGGCAAATTCATCAATCGGCGCCATGCCGCGCGACTCAAGGAAGTCGAGCATACGACGCGGCGTGACGTTCAGGATCTGTTCTTCCGGGAAATTCACGTCCCGCAATATTTTCAGGCACTCGCTGAAATCACCCAGCGTGAAGGCCGTGTGTGAATCAGAGCCCAGCGCCACCATTCCGCCCGCGTCACGCACGGCCGCCGCAACGTCGCGGCAGTTGGCCTCACTGCCCTTACGCGAATGCACGAACGAGGAGTTGTTGATCTCCAGCGCCACGCGGTGCTTCGCTGCGGCCTGTGCCACGGCCTGAATATCGATCGGGTATTTCGGATTTCCCGGGTGGCTGATAATGTGCACATTGCCGCTGGCAATGGTGGCAATCATCGCCGCGGTGTTGGTCTCTTTATCCTGGGGCGCAAAGACCGGCTCGTGGAAGCCGGCGAGGATCAGATCTAACGAGGTCAGCATCGGGCCGGTGCAGTCAATTTCACCGTCGGTATTTTTGATGTTCGCTTCGATGCCTCGCAGTATCCCGATACCGTCAACCAGACGTGGCCAGATACGCATATTCACAAAATGCCAGTAGTGCGGCGCATCCGCCATATCCGGACCGTGATCGGTTATCGCAAACAGCTTGATGCCTTTCAGCTTCGCCTGAGCGATATAATCATGGAGGTTACTGTAAGCGTGAGTACTGGCGACGGTGTGCATATGCAGGTCAACGGGATACATCTTTCTCTCCTCTGCGGTTTTTCCAAAGGATAGCAGTTATCAGCGGCGAATATTAGCAAAAACCCGGCGAACGCCGGGTTTCTCTCAGTAGCCTCGCTGTCTGTCGACCTGTCCGGTCACCGCGTTGCCCTTCTCTATTTCGCTGATGGTATGCGAGATATACGCCACGGCCTCCGCCGGGCGCGTCACGGCCGCAATATGGGGCGTCATCGCCACGCGCGGATGTGCCCAAAGCGGGCTGTCTGTCGGCAGCGGTTCGCGGCTATACACATCCAGCATTGCGCCTTTCAGTTTACCGCTATCCAGCGCTTTCAGCAGATCGTCTTCCACAACGTGTACCCCGCGCGCCAGGTTCATTAAGTAGCTATCTTCTGCCAACTGGTTGAGGAGCGTGCCATTGATAATGCCGACCGTTTCCGCCGTATTCGGCAGCAGGTTAATGAGAACGCGTGTCCCTTTCAGGAACGCCGGGAGTTCGTCCGTTCCGGCAAAGCTCTCGACGCCCGGATAATCCTTACGGCTCCGGCTCCAGCAGCGCAGTGGGAAGCCCCACGGGGCGAGCGCTTCGGCGACTTTCGAACCCAGCACACCCGCCCCGAGGATGCCGATGATGAAATCTTCACGCTGATAATCCGGGAGAGGTTCCCAGTGGGATTGCTGTTTAAACGCCTGATAATCGTCGAAGCGGCGGAACCAGTGCAGCACCTGGCTTACGGCGTATTCCTGCATCTGCTCCCCCATACCGGTATCTTCCAGACGAAACAGGGGAATATCTTCCGGCAGCATTTCAGGGTGAGCCTTCAGCTTACTGAGAATGGAATCCACCCCCGCACCAAGAGCAAACACCGCCTTCAAACGGCGTCCCTGAAGCATTTCGACCGGGGGATGCCAGACCAGCGCGTAGTCGGCATGTTCATTATCGCCCTGTTTCCATTCGCGAACGCGTGCGCCAGGCAGTGCCGCCGTGAGCGCCTTAATCCAGTAAGCCGTATCAAAAGTGGGGTGATAGAAGATAATATCCATAGTCATTGCCTTTTAGTGCGCTGTTTTATTTTCATTTTTAACTGGCTTGTCAGCATAACAAATTTATCGCTAAACCGCGTTGCTGATAAAAGAGGCGCTTTTCGCACATTTCGAAATCAGGTTGCCTGAAGTTTGTCTAAACACGCTAAATTACTGAAAAAGTGGGTTGACGGCAGTACGGCTTTTCCTTACATTAGCGCCCGTCCCGACAACAACGGGATGACAATATGGTGAGGTGTCCGAGTGGCTGAAGGAGCACGCCTGGAAAGTGTGTATACGGCAACGTATCGGGGGTTCGAATCCCCCCCTCACCGCCATATTTGAAGAAGAGCTCGCATGAAAATGCGGGCTTTTTTTTTCGCATGTTGCACGACTGCGGGGGGGGATGAGAACCCCCGACCGGGGTTCGACAACTGGCGCAGCCAGTTGGACAGACTGTGAGCGAAGCGAACAGGCTGCCCGCAGGGCGAGCGAAGCGAGTCAATCCCCCCCTCACCGCCATATTTGAAGAAGAGCTCGCATGAAAATGCGGGCTTTTTTCTTTTATATTCTATTCGCTCCCTGCGCTCTTTATGTCGGGTGGCGCTACGCTTACCCGACCTACGAAAAGCTAGTCCTCAACCATCTTTGCATACTCTTCGGTCAGAAAATCCACCAGCGTCCTGACCGATGGCAGCAGGCCGCGCCGGGAAGGATACACCGCATGGATCACTTCCCTTCTGGGTTCCCAGGCATTCAGCACCCGAACAAGCTCACCTGAAGCCAGCTGATCCTTCACCATCAAAATGGGCAACTGTACCACGCCCACGCCCGCCATCGCTGCCTCCCGCAGCGCCAGCATATCGGTAGTCACCAGGCGCGGCGTGAAGTGAATGTCTGCTTTCGCCCCCTCCGGCCCGCTCAGCTCCCACTTATGCAGGTGTTTACCAGCGCCCATACTTAAACCCGGCCATTCGCTGAGCTCAGAAGGCATCGCCGGGTTGCCCATCCGTTCAATCAGTGTCGGCCCGGCAACCAGACAGTGACCCCTGTCCGCCAGCACCCTTAATACCAAATCGCTGTCATCAAACGGGCGCGGACGAACGCGGATCGCCACATCCACCCCCTCCCCCACCAGATCGACCCGGCGGTTGGTGGCTTCAAGCTGGAGGTTAATTCCCGGATAGCGCGCCATAAACCTCGCCAGCATGGGCCCCACGTGAACGTGCAGTAGGGTTACGGGGCAAGTGATCCTGACCATACCGCGCGGCTCAGCCTGTAAAGCAGCCACCGCCTCCTCCGCAGCTTCAGCCTCCACCAGCATGGCTTTACAGTGCTGAAAGAACGTCTGCCCCACTTCAGTCACCGCAAACTGCCGCGTAGTACGTTGTATCAACCGAACACCCAGGCGTTCTTCCAGCTGCGCAATCCGACGGCTCAGTTTCGACTTTGGCTGATCGAGCGCCCGCCCCGCTGCCGCAAAGCCGCCATGCTCCACCACCTTCACAAACCATACGAAATCATTGAGATCCTGCATACGCCCCCATTGTTCCATTTAAGGAACAGTGAATGTCATTTTTGCTATCTACCGGGATATTAACCCTGAATATAAGCTATTTACATCAACAGGACATCAGGAGTTAATCATGAAAAACGTAACAGGCGTGTATACCGCACCTCGTCCGCACTGGGTCGGTGATGGTTTTCCGGTTCGTTCGATGTTTTCTTACCAGACGCACGGCGAACCGCTGAGCCCGTTCCTGCTGCTTGACTACGCCGGACCACATACCTTCCCGGCGGGTGGCGCAAAACGCGGCGTGGGCGAGCATCCTCATCGCGGTTTTGAAACGGTGACCATCGTCTACTCAGGCGAAGTTGAGCACCGTGATTCCACCGGCAGAGGCGGCGTTATTGGTCCAGGCGATGTGCAGTGGATGACGGCAGGCGCAGGCATTTTGCACGAGGAGTTCCACTCCAGCGCGTTCTCGCAGAAAGGCGGTGAACTGAAAATGATGCAGCTGTGGGTCAACCTGCCCGCCAAAGACAAAATGGCGACGCCTGGCTACCAGAGCATCACTCAGGCGGATATCCCGGTGGTCACCCTGCCGGATAACAGCGGAACAATGCGCGTGATTGCTGGCCGCTTTGGAGAGGTAACCGGCCCGGCGCATACCTTCTCACCGCTTAACGTATGGGATCTCGCTCTGCACCAGGGCAGCCACCTGACGCTCAATCAGCCCGAAGGCTGGAGCACGGCGCTGGTTGTTGTTGAGGGCAGCGTGACAGTGAACGGCACCACGCCTGCGGGTGAGGCGCAGCTGGTCGTGCTGAGTCAGAGCGGCGACAAGCTGCATCTCGAAGCCAGCAGCGATGCCAAAGTGTTGCTGATGGCCGGGGAGCCACTGAATGAACCCATCGTGGGCTATGGCCCGTTTGTGATGAACAGTAAAACCGAAATCGCCGAAGCTATTCGCGATTTCAACTCCGGCCGCTTTGGCCAAATCTAAACGTAATAAAGGAGCGCATTATGTCTACCCCTGCAAACTTCAACGGTGCACGTCCCGTTATTGACGTCAATGATGCCGTTATGCTGCTTATCGATCACCAGAGCGGATTGTTCCAGACTGTTGGAGACATGCCAATGCCTGAGCTGCGCGCTCGTGCAGCAGCGCTGGCAAAGATCGCCTCGCTGGCGAAGATCCCGGTGATCACCACGGCGTCGGTTCCACAGGGACCGAACGGCCCGCTTATCCCGGAGATCCACGCCAATGCGCCGCACGCACAGTATGTGGCACGCAAGGGTGAAATCAACGCCTGGGATAATCCGGAGTTCGTGGCGGCGGTGAAAGCCACCGGACGCAAAACGCTGATTATCGCGGGGACGATTACCAGCGTTTGCATGGCCTTCCCGTCCATCAGCGCGGTGGCGGACGGATATAAAGTGTTTGCGGTGATTGATGCCTCCGGCACCTACAGCAAAATGGCGCAAGAGATCACCCTGGCGCGCGTGGTGCAGGCAGGCGTGGTACCGATGGACACAGCGGCAGTGGCCTCAGAGATCCAGCGCACGTGGAACCGTGAAGATGCGGGAGAATGGGCAGAGGTGTACACACACATCTTCCCTGCCTACCAGCTGCTGATCGAAAGTTACAGCAAAGCGCAGGACGTCGTGAAAAACAGCGAAGTGCTCGATTCGCAGCGTTGATCCTGCGCGGTGCGCCATAAGCTGATTAAGGCTTAACCGAACAGGCACGAATGCAGAAAATCTGCTTGACCGCTTTCGCGCAACTCCCTATAGTAGCGCCCCGTTGCCCCCCAAGCGGTCAGGCAGCAAAACAATATGGTGAGGTGTCCGAGTGGCTGAAGGAGCACGCCTGGAAAGTGTGTATACGGCAACGTATCGGGGGTTCGAATCCCCCCCTCACCGCCATATTTAAGATGAGAGCTCGTACGAAAGTACGGGCTTTTTTCTTTTATATTCTCCGAAAAGGGGGGGATGAGAACCCCCGACTGGGGTTCGACAACTGGCGGCAGCCAGTTGGACAGACTGAGAGCATAGCGAACAGGCTGCCCGCAGGGCGAGCGAAGCGAGTCAATCCCCCCCCTCACCGCCATATTTTAAGAAGAGCTCGCATGAAAATGCGGGCTTTTTTTTCGCATGTTGCACGTCTGCGGGGGGATGAGAACCCCCGACCGGGGTTCGACAACTGGCGCAGCCAGTTGGACAGACTGAGAGCGAAGCGAGTCAATCCCCGCCGGTGCGGGTGATACCGCCTCACCCATAAAAAAAGCCCGCGCATAAGCACGGGCCCGTTTTAAACTATTCCTCAGTTATTCAACTTCCCCGCCGGCTGCTTTCCTTCAGGAGAAGAAACCTGCCCCGGCAATCCCCCCTCTTCATCTCTGCGCTCCCCCAGCCAGTAATCCGCATTTTTAATCCCAAGCCGAACCGGATCAAACTGTGGATCAATTCCCTGCGCATTCTGGGTTTCATAATCCTTCAGGCTGGCAAAGGCTTTTTTATGCAAGAGGACAATGGCAATAATGTTGAGCCAGGCCATCAGCCCTACCCCGATATCCCCTAATCCCCATGCCAGATCCGCGGTGCGGATTGTGCCATATACCGTGGAAGCCATCAGACATAATTTAAGCAGGAATGTCAGCCACGGACGGTGAATTTTACGGTTGATGTAGGCGATATTGGTTTCAGCGATATAGTAATAGGCAATGATGGTGGTGAAGGCAAAGAAGAATAGCGCGATGGCGACAAAGTAATTACCAAAGCCCGGCATCATACTTTCCATCGCTGTCTGCACATAGCCAGGACCGGCCGCCACGCCTGCAATACCGGTATAAAGGGCTGCGCCGTCGACGCCCTGAACATTATAAAGCCCGGTGATCAACAGCATAAACCCGGTCGCGGAGCAGACAAACAGCGTGTCGATATATACGGAGAACGCCTGAACCAGCCCTTGTTTCACCGGATGACTTACGGCTGCTGCCGAGGAGGCATGTGGCCCGGTACCTTGCGCCGCCTCGTTGGAATAGACGCCGCGTTTAACGCCCCACATGATAGCCTGGCCCAGAATAGCGCCAAATCCCGCTTCAAGGCCAAAAGCACTTTTCCAGATCAGCAGGATAACAGCAGGCAGTTTTTCAATATTGATCGCGATAATAACGCAGGCAACAATAATATAGCCGAGCGCCATAAACGGAACGACCATACTGCTAAAGCTGGCGATCCTTTTTACACCACCGAAAATAATGAAGCTTAACAGTACAGCCAGTATTGCCGCCGTAACGTTTGGGTTAAGACCGAAGGCAATATCCAGGCTGGCGGCAATTGAGTTTGCCTGTACGCCCGGAAGTAATAAACCGCAGGAGAAAATGGTCACAATAGCAAATAACCATGCGTACCACTTCACCCCCAACCCTTTTTCAATATAAAAGGCAGGTCCCCCACGATATTCGCCGTTAATTTTTTCTTTATAAACCTGACCTAACGTGGATTCAACAAAAGCAGAGCTGGCGCCTAAAAATGCCACTACCCACATCCAGAAAAGCGCACCGGGGCCACCAAAGGTAATGGCGGTCGCCACACCGGCGATATTCCCTGTCCCTACGCGGCCCGCCAGCGTCATCGTCAACGCCTGAAACGATGATACGCCGGCATCGGTAGCCCCGCCCTGAAACATCAGGGTAATCATATGTTTTATATGACGTAATTGTAGAAAACGACTACGCAGTGAGAAATAGAGACCGACACCCAGACATAAAAATATTAACGCAGGGCTCCAGATAACACCGTTAATTGCACTAACCAGTTCGTTCATGTATGACCCTCAGCGTGATGTTCCAGAGGAAAC
>OKWS01000178.1_pt1 | contig 26166 bp, 20 predicted proteins | sample 1607061 | NCBI WGS metagenome assembly OKWS01 (sample SAMN07501040, study PRJEB24779) | human gut metagenome | isolation source: stool | host: human infant | place: USA: Pittsburgh, PA | reverse complement strand
CTATCCCACTATCAGAGGGCGAAAAACAACGCATTATCCATCATTTGAAGCAATTAATGCCGTGGCGAAAAGGACCTTATCATTTATTTGATATTCACGTGGATTGCGAATGGCGTTCTGATTTCAAATGGGATCGTGTTTTGCCTCATCTTGCACCATTAAAAGATCGTACCATTTTAGATGTGGGCTGCGGTAGCGGCTACCATATGTGGCGAATGGTTGGTGAAGGCGCAAAAATGGTCGTTGGTATTGATCCTACTGAGCTTTTCCTTTGCCAATTTGAAGCGGTTCGAAAATTACTAAATAACGATCGTCGAGCTAACTTAATCCCATTAGGTATTGAAGAAATGCAACCACTTGCGGCATTTGATACGGTATTCTCAATGGGTGTGCTTTATCACCGTAAATCACCGCTCGATCATCTCACACAGCTAAAAAACCAATTAGTAAAAGGTGGCGAATTGGTGTTAGAAACCTTAGTGGTTGATGGCGATGTGAATACGGTATTAGTGCCTTCAGATCGCTATGCAAAAATGAAGAACGTATATTTTATTCCTTCCGTTGCAGCGCTCATCAATTGGTTGAAAAAAGTCGGTTTTACTAATGTGCGTTGTGTGGATGTCGCCACCACAACATTAGAAGAACAGCGTAAAACGGATTGGTTAGAAAATGAAAGTTTGATTGATTTCTTAGATCCAAACGATCACAGTAAAACCATCGAAGGCTATCAAGCCCCAACTCGCGCAGTGATTTTAGCGAATAAATAATGGTTTAAATAAAAAGTGCGGTCAAAAAATTCCATGTTTTTTGACCGCACTTTGCTTTTTTATTTTAAAGCAATATGTACCGTAATCTCTTCACGATCGTGATACAAATGCTTCGCCTGAATATCAAATTCCAGTTCTTTTTCTGCCAACATCACCGCAAGATTTTCTAAGCACAACATCACTTCTTGATAGCGTTTTTTCATTGGCAATTTCAAGTTGAAAATGGTTTCTCGGCACCAGCCGCTAATCAACCATTTTCCTATTAAATTCGCAATTCGACTTGGTTGCTCCACCATATCACACACAAGCCAATCAATATGCTTGCGTTTTGGTGGTTGGAATTTAAATCCATCTTCCGAACAGTGCTCAATTCTGCCAGTATCATGTAAACTAGCCGACATTTTGCCGTGATCAACTGCATACACAAATAAACCACGTTTCACTAATTGATAAGTCCAGCCGCCTGGGCAAGCACCGAGATCGATGCCAACCATATTTTCATTCAAACGTTTACTTTCTTCATTTCGAGGAATAAAGGTTAAAATCGCTTCTTCCAATTTTAAAGTTGAACGGCTTGGCGCATCCGCTGGGAATTTCAAACGTGGTATCCCCATAAAATGGGTAGAGTTATTGCCAAGATAAGAATACCCTACATAACAGCAATTCGGCTGAGTGAAAAAACAATGTAGAATCTGACCGCGCTTTGCGTTCGCCTTACCTTGTAACCAACCTTGTTTTTTCAACGCTTGGCGTAACGGCACAGTAAATTTTCGGCAAAATGTCGAAAGCTCTTTGGCTTCATTGGTATCTGCTGTTTCGACAAATAGCTCTACCGCTTGCTTAAGATTAATGTCTTCTGCAATGCATTTATATTGAGCCAGAATTGGCGAGATACGATCTTGAGGATCGAGATTTTCTAAGAAATCTGAAACAACAATCATTTGACGCGCAAAAATCAAACGATTAAAAGGGATTTCTCGCGCTAAACGATCCGCATCACCCGGTTGATAACATTCAAAAATAACATAGCCGCTGTTTTCTACTACGCGAGCAAAACCAAATACACCACGCTCAGAAGCTCGGTCGGCAATTTCTGCAGCGACTTCTTTTTCAAAGCCAATTCGACAATATAAGGCTAATTTATTCATGTTTTCCTAATTTAATTGAATCTTTAATCCATGTTCTAAAGGCTTGAATTTGTTCATCATCTAAACGATCTAAATGATTGACCACATAGAATGATTTTGGATCCCGTAATTCGGTTGGTAACACAATTTGCAAATGACCGTTTTCAATTTCTTGCTGAGCCAAAATACGATTTGCTAGCGCAATACCCTGCCCATGAACGGCTGCTTGCAATGCCATAAAGGTGTGGCTAAATAACGGGCCTTGCTGAATATTCAAATCATCTAATTTGAGATAATCCGCCATCGCTTGCCAGTTATCTCGAGTATGTGTGTGAATCAGCGTGTGCTTTTTCAAATCATCTGGACGGCGAACGGGAATTTTCTCAATCAATGAAGGTGCCGCCAAAATCACTAAGTTTTCTTCACCTAACCGATCGACTTGTAAATTTTCCCAATCACCTTTGCCATAATAAATGGCAATATCAATTTCTTTATTTAATAAACCTTCATCTTGATCAACGCCCTTCAAGCGCACTTCAATTTCAGGGTGTTGCTTATTAAAATCACTCAAATGCGGCACAAGCCATTGAATACCAAAGGTTTGTGGCACACTAATTGCCAAATGTGGCTCTGCTTTAAGTGTTAATAAACGTTCAGTCGCTTCATTTAATTTTCGCAAGACTTTGTTAATATCAACAAAATAGGCTTTCCCAAATTCCGTCAATTCGAGTGAACGATTTTTACGTATAAAAAGCTCGACACCTAAAAAATCTTCTAATAATTTTATTTGATGGCTCACTGCGGCTTGTGTCACAAAAAGTTCATCAGCCGCTTTTGTAAAACTTAAATGTCGTGCAGCTGATTCGAAAGACTTCAATGAATTCAAGGGAGGCAAACGTTTATACATAATTCTTCCCAACGGCTAAATTTTAGTTTATAATGATTAAGATCTAATTCGGATTAGTTTTTTTTATGCGTCAAATAAAAAAACATCATTTGTCCTTCCATCACCTTCTACCTACAATACACCCATACTTAATGATTGGTAATTCCTTACAAGTTAATGAGTTTCAGACTTAAGTATGATGTTGTGTTTGCATATAGTTCGGTTCTCCGAACTGGAGTAACAATTAAGTTACTCATTTACTTCCTGTATATATTAAACCATTCTGGTTAAGCGCTGCTCATTTCGAGCGGCGTTTTTTTATTCCCGCATTCTAACATAAGCAAAATTTTATTTCCTGACCAACTTCACAAATTTAAAAATCCAATAAAAATTTTGAGAAATCACAATATTTTTGTGTTTAAAGGTTTTCATAGTAGCCGTTATAGTGTAGATTAACTGCATTTCCATTCATAAAATTATTTACAAATTAAGGAAGCAAAATGAAAGACTTAGACTGGAACAATCTTGGATTTAGTTATATCAAAACAGATTATCGTTTCATCGCACATTGGAAAGATGGTAAATGGGATGAAGGGAAACTTACCACTGATAATATGCTACATATCCACGAAGGTTCAACTGCAATTCACTACGGTCAACAATGCTTTGAAGGCTTAAAAGCCTATCGTTGTAAAGACGGTTCAATCAACTTATTCCGTCCTGATCAAAATGCAAAACGTATGCAACATACCTCTGATCGCTTATTAATGCCACAAGTACCAACAGAATTATTTATCCGTGCTTGTAAAGAAGTGGTGAAAGCAAACCAAGAATGGTTAGGTCCTTACGGCTCTGGAGCAACATTATATTTACGTCCATTCCTCTTTGGTACTGGCGCGAATATCGGTGTGAAAACTGCTCCTGAATTTATTTTCTCTGTATTCTGCTGCCCTGTCGGCGCATACTTCAAAGGTGGTTTAGCGCCATCTAACTTCATTACAACTGATTACGACCGTGCTGCTCCGATGGGAACCGGTGGTGTAAAAGTGGGTGGTAACTATGCAGCAAGTTTGCTTCCTCATGAATTAGCGGCTGAAGCTGGCACACCTGAACGTAAATTCGCTGATGCGATCTATCTTGATCCAAAAACTCACACTAAAATTGAAGAAGTGGGTGCGGCAAACTTCTTTGGTATTACCAAAGATAACAAATTTATCACGCCAGCTTCTGACTCTATTTTACCGAGTATCACTAAATACTCATTGCTTCACATTGCAAAAGAACGTTTAGGCATGGAAGCCATTGAAGGTGACGTGTATATCGATCAACTTGATCAATTCGCAGAAGCGGGTGCTTGTGGTACTGCCGCAGTGATTACACCAGTAGGTGGTATTCAACATAAAGGTAAATTCCACGTGTTCTATTCAGAAACTGAAGTAGGCCCTGTTACACGTAAACTTTACAACGAACTAACCGGCATCCAATTCGGTGATGTGGAAGCACCTGAAGGCTGGATTGTAAAAGTAGAATAATTTTCCTTTCTATCAACAAATCGAGATTGATTTAATTCAAGGACTAAGTTCTGTCACTATAGGACTTAGTCCTTTTAATTTTTACACGCTTTGTATAACGTATGTTTCAGTAGAAATACCTCATTAATAATATTTAACTCACGCCAAAATACTTCAAAATCAACCGCACATTTCCCCTTTTATTGTGTGCCTATATTTCAAATTATGATCTTCATCACAGTTTTATTTAAACAGAACGATTAGAATAAAATTGTCCATTTTTTCAAACAAATAAGGAAGAAAAATGATGACTCCCTCTGCACTTATAGGCGAAGGAATTAACCTGATGTTTTCAGGGATGGGTTTTGTATTGGTCTTTTTGCTCATTTTAATTTGGGCAATTGGGGTGATGTCTAAACTTATCAATCGATTCTTTCCAGAACCGCAACCCGAACCCAAAACTCCCCAAAATTCAACCGCACTTTCTGCGACACCTACTGACGATTTTGAGCGTTTACGTCCTGTGATTGCAGCGACTATCGCACATCATCGCCGTACCCAACAGTTCAAATAAAATAAGGATTTTACCATGGCTAAAAAAATTAAAATGACAGAACTGGTGCTTCGTGATGCCCACCAATCACTTTTCGCAACTCGTTTGCGTCTTGATGATATGTTACCAATTGCTCATGAATTAGATGATATTGGCTATTGGTCGTTGGAAGCTTGGGGCGGTGCAACATTTGATAGCTGTATTCGCTTTTTAGGTGAAGATCCTTGGGTTCGTTTGCGTGAATTGAAAAAAGCTTGTCCAAAAACTCCATTACAAATGTTATTACGTGGCCAAAACCTATTAGGCTATCGCCACTATGCTGATGATGTAGTAGAACGTTTCGTAGAACGTTGTGTAGCGAATGGTATGGATGTTTTCCGTGTATTCGATGCACTCAATGACCCGCGTAACATGAAAGCAGCGTTGCAAGCAGTACGTAAATTTGGTGGTCATGCTCAAGGGACTTTAAGTTATACCACCAGCCCTGTACATACTATGCAAACCTGGCTCGACACCACAGAACAATTGCTTGAAATCGGTATCGACAGCTTGGTCATCAAAGACATGTCTGGTATTTTAAATCCAATGGCGGCTGCAGACTTAGTACGCGAAATCAAAAAACGTTTCGACGTAGAGTTGCATTTACACTGCCACTCTACTACTGGTATGGCAGAAATGGCGTTATTAAAAGCGGTTGAAGCAGGTGTAGATGGTATTGATACGGCAATTTCTTCTATGTCTGGAACTTATGGTCACCCTGCAACTGAATCCCTAGTCGCCACCTTACAAGGTACTGAATATGACACCGGTTTGGATATTCCTCGCTTGGAAAAAATCTCGGCCTATTTCCGCAATGTACGTAAAAAATACGCTAAATTTGAAGGCCAATTACGTGGTGTCGATAGCCGTATTTTAGTGGCACAAGTGCCAGGCGGCATGCTCACTAACTTGGAAAACCAATTAAAACAACAAAATGCGTCCGATAAATTAGATTTAGTGTTAGAAGAAATCCCACGCGTACGCAAAGATTTAGGTTACATTCCGCTCGTTACACCAACTTCTCAAATTGTTGGCACACAGTCGGTTATTAACGTTCTCACTGGCGAACGCTACAAAACTATCGCCAAAGAAACTGCCGGTATTTTAAAAGGTGAATACGGTAAAACGCCTGCACCAGTAGATAGTGCGTTGCAAACTCGAGTATTAGAAGGCGCTGCGCCAGTAACAGACCGCCCTGCCGATCACATTGCGCCTGAAATGGCGAAAATTGAAGCTGAAGTTGCAGAACAAGCTAAAGCGAAAGGCGTGAAATTAGCAGACAATGCTGTGGATGATGCTTTAATCGTGGCGCTCTTCCCTCAAATTGCGTGGAAATTCTTAGAAAACCGCAACAACCCAGCCGCCTTTGAACCTGCTCCAACCGGCAATGAAAGTGCGGTGGAAAATAAACCTGTTTCTAAAGCTGCACCAGCTGCTTCAGGCTCTGCTGTTTATACCGTGGAATTGGAAGGCAAAGCCTTTGTGGTGAAAGTAAGCGAAGGCGGTGACATCTCTCATGTCGCAACTACTGCTCCGCAAGCTGCATCGCAAGCGGCTCCTGCTCCAGCAATTAGTGGCACACCAGTTACGGCGCCGATGGCAGGTAATATTTGGAAAGTTGTTGCAACAGAAGGTCAAACCGTAGCAGCTGGCGATGTATTATTCATTCTAGAAGCCATGAAAATGGAAACCGAAGTGAAAGCTGCACAGGCTGGTACCGTACGCGGCATTTGTGTCAAAGCCGGTGATGCTGTCGCCGTAGGTGACACCGTGATGACCTTGGCATAAGGAATAGTCTATGGAGAGTATTATTGCGTTAATTAAAGGGATGGGCATATTCCATCTGCAATGGGGGCAAGCAGTGATGATCGCTGTGAGCCTACTGTTGCTGTGGCTTGCCATCTCACGCAAATTTGAACCTTTGCTGTTGCTACCAATTGGTTTCGGCGGATTATTGTCAAATATCCCTGAGGCAGGTCTTGCTATGACAGCATTGGAAAATTTGCTTCATCTCGGCTCACCAGAGCAAATTGCGGTAATCGCCGCGCAGTTGGGTGTTTCACCCGATCTTGCTGCAATTAAAACAGCGCTAAATTCTGCGCCGATATCGATGATAAATCAATTAGAAGCGTTATCTGTGGATATGGGTTATAGCGCCGGTATTTTGGCATTATTCTATAAAGTTGCGATCAGCTACGGCATTGCACCATTGGTCATTTTTATGGGTGTAGGTGCAATGACAGATTTTGGCCCGCTATTAGCCAATCCGAAAACATTACTACTTGGTGCGGCTGCTCAATTCGGTATTTTTGCTACCGTGCTCGGTGCATTAGCGTTAAATTATTTAGGCATTATTGAATTTACACTGCCTCAAGCTGCATCTATCGGCATTATTGGTGGTGCAGATGGTCCGACAGCGATTTATCTTACCAGCAAACTGGCGCCTGAATTGCTTGGCGCTATTGCGGTGGCGGCCTATTCTTATATGGCGTTAGTGCCGTTGATTCAACCGCCGATTATGAAAGCGTTAACCACAGAAGAAGAACGCAAAATTCGTATGACGCAAATGCGCCATGTGAGTAATCGTGAAAAAGTCTTGTTCCCGGTTATTTTGCTGTTGCTCGTTGGTTTACTCTTACCTGATGCAGCCCCATTACTTGGGATGTTCTGTTTCGGTAATCTCATGCGCGTAAGTGGCGTCGTTGAACGTTTAAGCGACACCACACAAAACGCCTTGATTAATATCGTGACCATCGTGCTTGGCTTGTCAGTGGGATCTAAACTGATTGCAGATAAATTCCTACAACCGCAAACATTAGGCATTTTAATTCTTGGTGTCATTGCTTTCGGAATCGGTACGGGTAGCGGTGTATTAATGGCCAAATTGATGAACAAATTCAGCAAAAATAAAATCAACCCACTCATTGGTTCTGCGGGAGTATCTGCCGTTCCTATGGCCGCTCGCGTTTCCAACAAAATCGGATTGGAAGCGGATAACCAAAACTTCCTCCTTATGCACGCAATGGGGCCGAACGTTGCTGGTGTAATTGGCTCGGCTATTGCCGCTGGGGTCATGTTAAAATATGTCGGTACGTTGATGTAAGGTTACGGAAGCTGAAAAACACCTAAATGAAGTTCATTAAATAACAAAAAGAGCGGTCAAATTGACCGCTCTTTTATTTATTACTATTTTATTTACTTAACCAAACTCATCGCTAGGTTCTTCGCACCTTTGAAATCCACTTTACCACTTCCTAACATCGGAATTTCATCCACTAAGAAGACTTGGCTTGGTAGCATAATCGGCGGAACATTTAATCCTTTAATACGCTCATTGATCTCATCTAAAGAAAGCGCAGACTTAATTAAAAGTACAATGCTCTCGCCTTTTTTATCATCGCTCAAGGCAACGACAACAAATTGATTTTCCTCATCAAATACTTGTGAAAGTTTCTCTTCCACGCTGCCGAGGCTGATCATTTCGCCGCCGACTTTAGCAAATCGAGAATAACGATCCACAATGGTAATAAATCCGTTATGATCGATATGGCCTTTATCGCCGGTTTTGTAATAACGTACACCGTCAATTTCAACAATCACTTCTGCTGTTTTTTCTGGGGCATCCAAATAACCTTTCATGACTTGTCCACCACCAATCAAGATCAAACCGTCTTCACCGACTGGTAATTCTTGCAAGCTTTCAGGATCCACAATTTTGATAATGGTGCCCGGTAATGGCATACCTACCGTACCAGCTTGATTGAAGGTAAATTCTTGTAAGGTTTCCGGATCAAGTAAATTAGGCATATTGACACTGGCTACCGGTGCTGTTTCAGTCGCCCCATAACCTTCGTAAATTTCCAAGCCAAATTTTAGTTTGAAGGCTTCTTTCACATCTGCTTTCAATTTTTCGGCACCCGCAATAACCATACGCACGTTTTGTAGCATCAACGGATGGAATTTCTTATTGCGTACATACAATCTAAAGAAAGTTGAAGTCCCAAATAAAATACTCACCCGATGTCGAGCACACATTTTTCCTACTGTCGCCCCATCAGTTGGATCCGCCACACTCACCATTTTAATCCCTTCACACAATGGCAATAAGGTTGTCACGGTTAAGCCAAATGAGTGGAAAATTGGTAAGGAATTTAAAATGACATCATCTTTGTGGAAATTTAATAATTCACCGATCTGTTTAATGTTAGTCAGTAAATTTTTATGGCTTAATTCAATGCCTTTTGGATCACCCTCACTACCACTACTGAATAAGATGGTTGCATTATCTTCCAAGCTTACGTCTGCAAAGTAACGTAATTTAATCCACCATTGTGGCGCTAAAAACGCCGTTAAAAATGACCGCACTTTATTCGCTTTAGTGATCGATTTCCCTAAATTTTCCATAAAGAGGGCTTTATCTGCCACCACTTGGCTAAAGTCAAAACCTTTTGCGTTCAATTTATCCAAGAATTTTTCAGAGGTAATGACTTGCGAAATGTTGGCTTTTTTCAACGCTTTTTCCATCACTTCAGGGCTTAGCGTGTAGTTTAAATTTACCGGTACTTTGCCCATCACCATTAAGGTCATATTGATAATTGCCCCGATTGATGAACTTGGTAATAACACGCCAACATTTTTTTCATTCCCTAAAGCGGCTTTCAAGGTTTTCACAAACATCAATACTGCAGCAATAAATTTCAGGTTATTCAGTTTAGTGCCTTGCGCATCCACCGCGGCTTCTTTGAATAAATTCGATTTTGCCGAATTCAACCAATGGTGCATCAGCGGTTTACGTTTACTCATGACTTTTTCCCATACGGAGAAAGAAAGTTCGAGTACTTTTTGCTTCATCGCTGTCGCATCAATAAAGCCATGAATAGGTTTACCAAATGCCACTAAAATTTCACGTTTGCCTTGGCGTTTAGTTAAATTCTTATAGAAAGAATCCGCACGAGAGAAGCTGCTGCCCCATAATCCACGTAAATAGAAAGGTACAGTCGTCACATTCTCTAAATCTTTTAATACGTGCTCAAAGCCTTTTTGGAACTCATTAATTTGACCGTTATAGCTGATATGACCTTCTGGGAATAACGCCACCACTTCACCACGTGCTAAATATTCACGAATGATTTCAATAGATTCTCGGCTTGAACCACCACCAATTGGGATGACTTTGAAAATACGAAAGAACCAAGTGAGATACCATTTATTGTAAATCGGACGATACATCACAAATTTAATCGCACGAGGGCTAGCCGCTTGTAACACCAACCAGTCAATCCAGCTAATATGGTTACCTAATAACAGTACGCCACCACTTTGTGGAAGATTTTTTAAACCATCCACATGAAAACGATAATTCGCTTTTAACGCGAAGAGCAAGAATAAACGCGTAAATAAATGGGGCACTTTCGACATAGTATATAAACTTGCAGCAAAACATACAGCAGAAGTCACTAAGAATAAACCTTGAGTCGAAACATTGAGTTGTACAAAAACAATGCTTAATAGCAAAAAGACCACCATGAATACGTTTTGCACAAAGTTGTTACCCGCCATAATTTTGCCGCTGATTTTCTCAGGTGCGAAATACTGAATGGTTGCATTCAATGGCACGATCAATAAACCGCCAGAGAAACCAAAGACAAAAGAACAAAGTGCCAATACCACACCACTTTGGGCTAGGGTTAAGAAGAATAATGATGCACAAATACCCAATGCACCAAGCGGCACAATACCTAACTCAATATGCAAACGAGAAGCACGACCAGCAAGATATGAACCAAGCGCAAGCCCTATGCCACTCACCGCAAGAATCGCTTGAATGACAACAGCATTATCTTCATTGAACATTGCTTTATAATGCGCAGGGAATGCCGCCACAATAATTTGTGACACGCCCCAAAATAGGCTTAGTCCAATGACACTCAACCAAATATTTTGATCTGCTTTTAATGTGCGAACGTTATCTTTTAAATACCCTAAAGAAAGGTATTTTCTCATATCAAACTGACCATCTGTATTCTCAGCTTCTTGCTTAAAAAATGGGATTTTAAAAGCAAAATAGGCTTCTAGTGCACTCAGTAATACTAACGCCACACCAATCACCCAAACACTTTGTAATACTTCATTCGGGTCATCTGATGCCACATAATGTGCTTCAAAGAAGAAAGAAAATGCAAAAGAACTAAATAGAATGGCCACAATGGTGAGCGCTTGAATCACACCATTTGCCATACCGATATTCTCAGTGCCCACAATCGATTTAATAATGCTATATTTAGCTGGAGAATAGACCGCACTTTGCGCTGCCAAAATCAATGTGAGTACAAAGGAAAGCGCAAACATGCCCGTCATATAACTCAATAAAATTCCCGCACTGATCACCACAGCCGCTAAACTGCTGTAACGGATCACATTGGTGCGAGAAAATTTATCGTTGATAAATGCCGAAGGGGAAAACAAGAAAATAAACGGTAATAAAATCATCGCATTAATTAATGCCGTTAAAACCACCAAACTCTCACCTGAAAAGCTTTTCAGCAATACATTTTGAATGGTAATTTTATGTGCCAAATCTACACTGGCATTAATAAAGGCAATGGCTAAATAAGGCACAAAGCCAGCATATTTTAAGAGTTTCATTTCGCACTCTCCGCTTGATAAAGATTAAAGGTTTTCATATTCAAGAGATAAGGTTTTAACACCAACAATAAATCAAATAAGTGTTTTAATTTTTCATCTTTTTGTTCGCTATTGGCTAATGCCGCTAAAGTCACACTCACCTCTTTTTCCGCTAACATTTTTGCTGCGGCTAAATAAGCTTTCACCACATCCATTTCGGCTTCATCACAACGAGCCAAGATCGCCAAAATATCACGTTCTTTTGCTGTAAAAATGCCTTCTCGAGGATTCAATAAGCCTTCCACTACCATGTCTTCGATTTGCTGAGTAGAAAGATGAAACTCTTCAGAGAGTTGCTCGACTGAAAACACTTCATTTTCAGCCCCCATGATGATATCCAATAATCCAATAAGGCTTTCATAAGGATTATTCCAATCAAAACGAGGATGAGCAAAAAGTGCTTTAATTTGTGAAATCGTTGCATTGAAATTGCTTTGTAGATATTTAATAAAACTGAGCAACTTCACACAATGTTCATCATAGAGATGAAAATTCGGTTTATCTTTCACCGGCTCTGGCAACAAACCTTCTTTCACATAGTACAGCACCGTGGATTTTGGTGTCTGACTAAGCTTAACCAAATCATTCATTTTTAACATCAGGATTTCCCTCTAGGTTGATTTGTTGTGTATTGTAGCGTATAAAAATAAAAAGTAAATAGTGTTACTTTACGCTTTTAATTAGATTTAATAAAAAAGTTGCTCATCACATTATGAACAACTTTCTTAATCAGCTTTAGTTTTCAACTTTTCGCCATAGATCCTTACTGTAAATGACGCCCAATGGATTTTTCTTAGCTCCCATAATAGTTGGAGAAATATAAACCGGTGTAGTGTATTGGAAAAGCGGTAACGCAAGGTTTTCCTGTTGGATCTTCTCACTTAATTTTAAGTAAATTTCTGACCGTTCTTTTTCATTTAAGCTTTTCAATGCTTGTTCAAAAAGTTGGTCATATTCCGCATTGGCATAGCCATTTTTATTATCTGGACTTTTAGAATAGAACAAGCCTAAAAATGCCATCGGATGATTAAAGTCAGCACACCAACCAGAACGAATGACTTGGAAATCTCCTTTTTGGCGCTTAGTCTGTAATGTTTGCCAATTGACAGGTTGAGCATCCACGCGCAACATATCGGATTGTGTTAATTGGCCCACTAAACGTTGCGCAATATTTACATGCAAGGGTGCATCATCATAAAGCACATTTAAATGTAGCGGATGTCTTTCATCAATTTTATTTTGAGCCAATAACTGCTCGGCAACAACGGGTTCCCATCTTGAGTCTTGTCCATTTAACATAGCTTTCGGTAAAAAATACGAACTTGGAATTGCCGCTGGAATCTCATTATTCACAATATTCGTGACAGAAACCAACGAAGCGATCGCCTTACGCACATCTGCCTTAGCAAGTTTAGGATCGTTTAAATTAAATTCATAAAAATACTCACAAAGCTTCGGAAAATGCTGAAGATCTGAATGAACTTCAGGTACATCAACCACCACATCAAATTCAGCCAATTTAGGCGCAACAAAAGGTAGATAAGCTACGCGTTCAAAAGCGACATTATTTTTCTGCCAATAATAGGGGTTTTTCGCTAAGTGTATGCTTCTCACACTTTCACTTTCGATCATATAAGCCCCGTTTGTCACTGGAGAATCAGGATCGCTATATTGTGGCACAAGGCTAATATGCGCTAACATTTCCGGCAAATGCGGTGTTGGTTTATCAAGCTCAATGCGTAAAGTGCGGTCATTTTCCGCATAAATTCCTAAGCTCTTAAAAGGTTTATTTTTCTCTAAAACGCCTTTCGCATTTTTTAGATTAAGATAAGCCAAATAAGATCTTAATGGACTATTGGATTGAGACAACGCTTGCCAAGAAAGCATCACATCTTGAGCGACTAAAGGTTCACCGTTTGACCAACGAAGCCCTTCACGTAAGGTAAAGATCCAGGTTTTGTTGTCTTTTGTTTGCCAACTTTCTGCGATACCCGGCACGATTCGTCCTTCCTGATCATAAGCGGTTAAGCCTTCATATAAATCGCGCAATAAGTTTTCTTGTTCAGGATAACGCACAAACCAAGGCTCAAAAGAAGGAGAATGAGTAAACGCCCGAGTCAGTAAAGTTCTACTCGGTTTTGAAGTATTTTCTTGTTCAATAGACTGGCTTTGTGTTGGTTTCTCTTCTGTTGCCGTGTTTGTAGATTTCGGGCTATTTAATTTGTCACAACCGCTTAATCCAAAAACGACACCTAAAATGACCGCACTTTTAAGCCTAGTAAGGAAAGCATTATCCATTTTCAACGTCTTCTGTTTTAATCCAAAAGAAAAAGAACCAATATTTTACCGCAATTAAAATGGCAATGATCGTTCGCCCCACTACACTTGGAGTAAAGTAAAAGCCAATTAAAAGCATCATAGTTGAAAAGGTTAGAATAGAAATTTTTGCTTTTTTTGTTAATGCACGACGTTCATTAAAAGATTTCAGATACTTTTGATAAAGCTTTGTCTCTAAAAACCAACGTTCTAAGCGAGATGAACCTTGCGCAAAAGAATAAAGTGTTAGCAACAAAAAAGGTGTTGTCGGAAGAATGGGTAGAAAAATACCAATCACGCCTAAAACCAAAGAAATACAACCAAGTACAATATAAATAGCTTTAATTAAAGGATTTTTGGGGAAGAATTTAAGTGCAACAAAACCGACTATAACCGAAAACGTGATTAAGCCAGAAAACAATAACGCGTCGTTCATCATCATTCCTAAATAAAAGTGATACGCAATTATTACTGATTTTTTAGATTTTTCAACCTTGATATTATAGAATTTGTCGCAATTTACTAAAGAAACAGTTAGCAAAAGGAATATTTATGTCTAATCCATTACTTCATATTGAAGGCTTACCTCCGTTTTCTCAAATCAAACCAGAACATATTCAACCGGCAATCCAAAAACTCATCGAAGAAAATCGTCAAGCCATTGAACAAGTTTTAAAACAACCGCACTTTACTTGGGAAAACTTTATTGAACCACTTTCTGAAGCAGGAGAACACTTAAGTCGTGCTTGGTCACCGATCTCCCATTTAAATTCAGTTAAAAACAGCCCTGAATTACGTGATGCGTACCAAGCCTGCTTGCCACTACTCTCTGAATACAGCACCTGGGTAGGTCAACACAAAGGCTTATACAACGCTTATTTAGCCTTAAAAAATAGTCCTGAATTTGCCACTTATTCAGTAGCACAAAAGAAAGCCATTGAAAATGCACTGCGTGATTTTGAGCTTTCAGGTATCGGTTTATCCGAAGAAAAACAAAAACGTTATGGTGAGATTGTTGCTCGCTTATCAGAATTAAGCGCACAATTTAGCAATAATGTACTCGATGCCACCATGGGTTGGGAAAAAGTCATTGAAGATGAAAGCCAATTAGCGGGTCTTCCTGAATCTGCATTACTTGCAGCAAAACAATCTGCTGAAAGTAAAGGCCTAAAAGGCTATCGTTTTACGTTAGAAATTCCAAGTTATTTGCCAATTATGACCTATTGTGAAAATGCAGCACTACGCGAAGAAATGTATCGAGCTTACGCGACTCGTGCTTCAGATCAAGGTCCAAACGCAGGTAAATGGGATAACACAGCGATCATTGAAGAAATCATGACGTTACGCGTGGAACTAGCGAAATTGTTAGGTTTCAATACGTACACTGAACGTTCACTTGCCACCAAAATGGCTGAAAACCCACAACAAGTGTTAGATTTCTTAAATAACCTTGCAGATCGTTCAAAAGCACAAGGTGAGAAAGAATTAGCTGACCTCAAAGCTTATTGTGAAAAAGAATTTGGCGTTACTGAACTTGCCCCTTGGGATATCAGTTTCTATTCTGAAAAACAAAAACAACATTTATATGCGATCAATGATGAAGAACTTCGTCCTTATTTCCCTGAAGATCGGGTTATTTCGGGTTTATTTGAATTAATTAAACGTATTTTTAATATTCGTGCAGTTGAACGTTTTGGCGTAGATACTTGGCATAAAGATGTGCGTTTCTTTGATTTAATTGATGAAACGGATGAGGTACGTGGCAGTTTCTATCTCGATCTTTATGCGCGCGAAAATAAACGTGGCGGTGCCTGGATGGATGATTGCATTGGCAGAAAACGTAATGCTGACGGTTCAATTCAAAAACCTGTTGCCTATTTAACGTGTAACTTTAACGCCCCTATTGGTGATAAACCTGCTCTATTCACCCATGATGAAGTTACCACTCTCTTCCATGAGTTCGGTCATGGCATTCACCATATGCTCACCAAAGTTGATGTGCCGGATGTTGCGGGTATCAATGGTGTACCTTGGGATGCAGTAGAACTTCCAAGTCAATTTATGGAAAACTGGTGTTGGGAAAAAGAAGCGCTTGATTTTATTTCGGGTCACTTTGAAACGCACGAACCATTGCCAGAAGAAAAATTAAATCAACTTCTTAAAGCAAAAAACTATCAAGCGGCGATGTTTGTGTTACGTCAGCTTGAATTTGGCTTGTTTGATTTTACTCTTCACCATACTTTTGAAGCAGGTAAAGCCAACCAAGTGCTTGATACCTTAAAAGCAGTGAAAGATAAAGTGGCCGTGATTAAAGGTGTAGAATGGGCAAGAACACCACATAGCTTTAGCCATATCTTTGCTGGCGGTTATGCGGCAGGTTATTACAGCTATCTATGGGCTGAGGTACTATCTGCAGATGCCTTCTCTCGCTTTGAAGAAGAAGGGATTTTCAATCCGGTTACCGGTAAATCTTTCTTAGATGAAATTCTCACTCGCGGCGGCTCTGAAGAACCAATGGTATTATTCAAACGCTTCCGTGGACGTGAACCTCAATTAGACGCATTGCTTCATCATAAAGGCATTGCGAACTAATAACTAAAAAAGAGCGGTCAAATTTTTGACCGTTTTTTTATCTTCCAATATGCAGAAAATAAAAAAGCCCTCGGTAATTCGAAGGCTTTTATTTTTACTATCGTAATAAAAATTAGCGACGTAAACCTAAACGAGCGATAGTGCTTTGGTATAAAGCAAGATCAGTACGTTTTAAGTAGTCTAAAAGTTTACGACGACGAGAAACCATACGTAATAAACCACGACGACCATGGTGGTCTTTTTTGTGCTCAGCGAAGTGAGCTTGTAAGTGGTTGATTTGTGCAGTTAATAATGCGATTTGAACTTCAGAAGAACCAGTATCTTTCGCATCGCGACCAAATTCAGCAACGATTGCTGCTTTTTTTTCAGTACTTAGAGACATTTTTTACTCCTAAAAGGTAGTGTTATTAATACATCATTCGCCGATCTCTAACTCAGCGATGACAAGGAGCCTGAATTTTAACGATTGAAGCCAATAAAAGCAAGGAATTATTGTAAAGAAGCACTTTAAATTCTATGCCTTAGTAATTACCACCTTAATATCTTCTGGTGCCGCATAATAAGGTGCAGAGGTAATAAATAAATTAATGCCTAACTTGGCATAATCTGCCACATTATTTTTATTCACCCCACCTGCAACAGAAAGCGTAATATTTCTACCTTGTGCTTTGATGAGATCTAAAGCCGCTTTCACGTCTTCAACCGACCATTTATCTAGCTGAATAATATCTGGAGAAGCGATAATCATTTGTTCAAATTGTGCAAAATTGTCTGCTTCAAGGGTAACCTTATTTTCTGGCGCTTCACCCTTCAAGGTTTCCACGATATGTGTCCAGTTATTCGGTTCAGCCAATAAATTACGATGGTTAGTGAAAACCAATAAGGTTTCACTCACGCCTTGACGATGAATATGTCCGCCAGCAGCCAACACTGCATTAGTTGCCAGTTTGCGGGTATTCGGGATACTTTTACGGGTACAAGCCACCACCGCATGCGGGTTAATGGCTTTGGCATTAGCAATCATCTCCGCCGTGTATTGCGCCACGCCACAAGACCATTCCAATACAAGCTGCACCACTTTCCATGCCTGCTGTAATTTATCCGCAGAATCGACCGCACTTAGCAATAAAGCACCGGCTTCAACTGCTTCCCCTTCATTCACATAAACCTGAGGCGTAATGCCTAATTTTTTCAGTAACCGTTCTGCCAACGAAATCCCCGCTACCATTCCGGCATTTTTACGTTTGAATTCAATTTTTGCTGGGACTTTTTCTAGCCCTAATGCGTGCGTGGTTAAGTCACCGCGGTAAATATCTTCCAATAAAAAATCATCGAGTTCTTTGTCTGAGAAATAAATCATAGTTTGTCCTTAAATTAATTGCCCTAAATGTAAATGAATTTGTCTATCCGCTAGAAAATCTGCTTCTTTAGGTTCGTGGGTCACTAATAATGTGGTGAGATTGAAGGCTTTGAGCAAGCTTTTTACGTTTTGCCAAATCTGTTGACGGGTTTGCCAATCCAATGATGAAAATGGCTCATCTAATAGCATCACATCCGGTGGATTGATTAGCGCCCGAGCCAGTGCTGCACGCTGTTGCTCCCCACCCGATAATTGGTGCGGATAACGATCGATCAACGTATCAATGTTCAACAGTGCCAATAAATCAAGTTGCTCCTGTCTAGTGCTCTCTGGTTTCGCTAAACTTAAGTTTCCCCCTACAGTTTTATGAGGGAAAAGATATAAACGTTGATTTAAATAACGACAATGTCTTTCCCAAGAGGCGAGGTTATCCCAAGCACATTGGTTAAAGGTAATAGTGCCTTGATAATCCAAATAACCGGCAATGGCATTGAGAAGCGTAGTTTTTCTGCTGCCAGACTGCCCAACAATCGCCACCGATTCACCGTTTGCAACCGTTAGGCTAATATCCTTTAAAATACCAACCTGTAAATGTTGAATCTGTAACATCCTAAAGTTCCCGATTAAGCACGCGTAATAAAAAAAGTAAACAGGCTGAAATCATTAAAAGCCATAAGGCTGCCCCAATCGCAATTTCAAAATCACCGCTGGAAATATTGAGATATACAGCCACTGGCAAAGTTTCTGTTTTAAAACGGGTAGCACCAGCCAGCATTAAAGTCGCGCCAAATTCACCAATGGCGCGCGCCCAAGCCAAAATTGCGCCACACAGCAAAGGCTTCCAACACATAGGTAGCTCAACTTTAAGCAGGCTTTGCCAAGGTGTTAAACCTAGGTTATAGGCGGCAAGCCGATAACCATCATCAAAATAACTGAAAACTCCACGTGCATTACGCAACATAATTGAGGTGGCAATATAACTTTGCGCCACCACAATTCCAATAGAGCTAAAAATCCAACGACTAATCTCTGGAATCAGCGAACTCAGCCAACCTTGTGAACCGAACAACAAAAGTAGACTTAAACCCGTAACTAAGGGTGGCAAAACCATCGGTAAGTCCAGCACAGTATCAATTAGCTTTTGTAGCGGCAGGCGAATTTGGCTCATCACCCAAGCGGCAGGTAATGCAATTAATAATGCAACAACTAGCGAAAAAAGCGAAGTCCCTAAAGAAAGCATTAAGGCAAAGTGCAGTTCATGATCAAACAACACCTGTTTGAAAAAATGCCAATTTAATTGCCCAATTAAAGCAAGCACCGTTCCCAGTACCGTTAAAAATAACAACATTAAGGGGAGCAGTGCTAACTTTAAACTGATGCTTTTATTTAACCGGTAAGAAGCCTTCATCGGTAAAATATTTCACGCCTTCTGTATGGAAAAAATCAAATAGCTGTTTAGCTTCCGTTGGATGTGCCGAAGATGAAAGTAACGCTAAGGTGACTTTCTCTTGCTGTGTGCCTTGTGGGTTTGGCAAGATTTCTACTTTATCGCGCACTTTCCACGCACCGGAACGACCGACAACCGCGGCATCCACATCTCCATTCAATAGATACATCATCAATTGTTTCACGGTAGCCGCTTTGACAACCACTTTTTCATTCAACGCCTGTTGATAACCAGACAGCTCAAAAATTTTCTCGGCCCCTTTACCTAACGCCATTGCCTTGGCATCGCCGATTCCCAAACGTAAGTTACTTTCGGCAAGATCTTTAAAAGAATGAATATTCACACTTTTATCTTTGCGTACCGCCATTACTGGAATGTGTAAAACCAATGGCTCAACGGCTTTAACTTGATTGTCTTGAGCCAATTTCTCGACATAATCTGCCGAACCGGATAAAAATAAGTCGCCAGTTTTTACTTGGTTATAACGTGCCAAAATTTGACCTGAACCGCCATATTCCACAGTGACCTTATTGCCCGTATTTTGCTCAAATTGTTTTACAATTTTCTCTACCGGCTCTTTTAAACCCGCGCCAGCATAAAGATAAAGATCAGCAGCTTGGCTTGAGAATGTGATCGCCATTAAGGCGGCTAAAGTAGCTAATTTTTTCATTTAAACTCCTTATTTAAATTAAATGGAATATAGCACAATCTTTATATAAATTAAATTATAACGGATTTATACAAACCAATTTATCCTTTTATAAATTGAGATGTTTTTTCAATTCCTGAACTGAAGTGCGGTAAATTCTGGCGAGGTTTTCAAAGGTCATCAGTTCACTTTTTTCGCCTTGCTGGAAACCAAATTCTTGATCGAGCATTGCAATATTTTTGGCTAAATAGACCGCTTGTTGTGGGTTGTGAGTGGTAATCAACAAGGCGATATTTTGATGTTGTAATTGCTTAATTTTTTCCAACACTCGAATTTGGTTACCAAAATCAAGACTGGCTGTTGGTTCGTCCATAATCAACAATTTCGCTTGTTGTGCCATGGCTCGAGCGATAAGCACAAGTTGTTTTTCGCCCCCACTGAGTTCATGGTAATAACGTTTAGCAAGATGGGTTATTTGTAATTCCGCTAAAGCCGAAAAGGCAAGATCTTTATCTTCGGCTCTTGGGGTTTGATACCATTTTAGATATGCAGAACGCCCCATTAACACCATATCTTGCACCAGAAAAGGAAAAAGCTGCGCATGAGCTTGTGGTACATAAGCAATTTCGCGCGCTAATTCGGCGGCAGAATATGTGGCAAGAGGTCGATTTTGAAAGAGAATTTGCCCATTGAGTGCAGGTTGCAACCCAAGCAAAGTTTTTAAGAAAGTGCTTTTCCCAGCCCCATTGGCGCCAAGCAAACAGCAAATTTGCTGAGGTTTTAATGCAAAATTGATCTTGTCTAACAGAGGTTTATTGCCATAACCAATCGTCAGTTGTTGAGTTTCAATTAAATTCATTTTCGCCCTCTCAACAATAAATAGAGGAAAAACGGTGCACCACAAGCAGAGGTTAAAATCCCTATTGGGAGTTCAATGCTCGCAACAGTACGGGCGAGTGTGTCTGTGAGAAGTAAAAAACTCGCACCAAGTAACAACGATGTTGGCAGCAATAAAATGAAATTGGCGCCCACTAATAATCGTGCAATATGGGGCACAAGCAAACCGATCCAGCCAATAATCCCCGTAATGGAGACCGCACTTGCCGTACAAAGCGTAGTGAAAATAATCAAAATATAGCGAGTGCGTTGAATAGGAATGCCAAGGCTTTTGGCTTCATCTTCTTCTAAGGCAAGTAGATTTAAGCGCCAGCGTAATAAGAAAAGCGGCAAAATACCGAAGATTAAAATTGGGGCAAGTTGACTTAATTCTTTCACGCCGACAGCCGTGAAACTACCTAATAGCCAAAAGGTAATCGAAGGTAATTGGGTGAAAGGATCGGCTAGAATTTTTAACAGTGAAATACCCGCGCCGAGTAATGAACCGATAGCAATCCCTGAAAGCACTAAAACTAAAATTGGGTCTTGATTACGGCTTCTTGATGCGACCATAGAAACACACAGCACCGCCAAGATACCGCCAGTAAAGGCAAAAAGCTGAACGTAAAACATCGGTAAATTGTAGAAAATTGCCAGTGATGCTCCTAGTCCTGCACCGCTTGAAACACCTAAGATATCGGGAGAAACCAACGGATTTTTAAACATCCCCTGATAAGTCGCCCCCGCTGCAGCTAGCGCGGCCCCCACTAAACACGCCACTAAAATACGTGGTGTGCGAATATGCCAAAGCACCGTTTCAACGGAAGATGATGTTTGACATTCGGTTTCAAATACACAACGAATCGCTTGCCCAAGTTGAACTGGAGAAATCGGAAATTTCCCCACATTCAACGAAAGCAAAATAGTGCCGACTAACAAAATCACCAGCGAAGTGAAAAATACTTTCGGGTTACGCTGAACAAAATACGGCATGGCTATTTCACATCATGTAGCAATTGAGTCGCTTGTTCTGCGGTTAATTCAATCTGATAGAACAAGTGATAAAACATTTGTACTTCTTTTGTAAATTCAGCAATAGGTTTACCGCTGACTAAATGAGAGACCCAACGTACTCCAAGCAAACGATTTACGCTTGGTGGCGAATCTAACCAACCAAATGGATTATTCGGAATTAAAAAAACGTGTCCATTTTTGACCGCACTTAATTGTTGCCATTGCGGATTATCTTTTAAGGTTTGCAAAAACTCAGGATATTGGCTAAAAATCACATCAGGATTCCATAATAAAAGCTGTTCCATCGAAACCTGTGTGAGCCCTTTATGATCGCCTTCTACTACGTTTTTTAAACCGACTATTTCAATGGCTTCCGTATGAATGGAGCCTTTTTGTCCTGTTTGTAAGCCATCTGCACTACGAGCTAAATAGAAGGTTTTGGTAAATTTAGAGGCGTTTTCGACCGCTTGTTTAAGGGTTTCTTCTGCATACTTAGCCTGAGGTTCAGTTAAATTCTCTACACCTAATACTTTGCCTAAATAACGTAAGGTAGTCGGTGTTTCACTGAGTTTGCCATCTAACAATAAATAAGGCACGCCCGTTTGCTCAAAGGTGCGCTTTGCTTGATCGATATAGTTTGGCGTAACATTACCCACATCAATAATTAAATTCGGTTGTAATGCCACAATTTTCTCTGGCGAGAGCGTACTGCCTTTTCCAGCTATTTTCCCTAAGGTTGGTAAAGATTGGAGTGCTGCAGGAAACAGTTTTCCGCGTTTTTCCATATTAAATCCCGCCAATCCCAGCAATTTATTCGGTGCACTTGAAAGCAATAATACATCGGCTGGATTACCTGCACTTAAGACTTTTTCAATTTTAGCTGGCGGAGGTAATTCCCCTGCCAAATAAGACACTTCCTCGGTTGCTAATGCTGCGGTTCCTACACAGACTGAAAGTACAATGGTTATCCATTTTTTCATGTTTTTTCCCTCTTTTAGCCATTCAACTGATACAACTTAATTTTAACGCTATATATTTTTTAACATAACAGATAAATTTTGTTAGAATAACATCGTTATATTTTCAATTATATAATATTTATTATTCATAGCTAAAGGTGAAAAAATGAAATGGGATGTGATTTATAAGTTTTGCTTGCTTTGCATACTCATTGCAGGATTAGCAGGGATATTGTTCAGCGGCTTAGGGATTTACTTCCAGTGGCCCATTCAAGGCATCTTTCAGTTGCATTTAGGTTCGGCGTTACTGCTTATTTTGGGCGTGGCTTTACACTTCTTTAATCGAAAAAATAAAGCGGTCAAAATTGTGCAACAATTTAACGATTTAGTGACACATAATCGCTATCCCACCTATTGCAATTTAGACCGTTTGATCATGACGTTTGAGCACTTTTCAATTCTACAAATTGCGGAGCAACTTCAACTTACCCCTTCGATTTTACTCACTGAATTAGCTAACGGAAAAATAAACTTCAGCGATTCTAACCGCACTTTACGAGAAAATTTCCCCCATAATGATGAGAAAATTTTCGCCGCGATCACTATTGCATTGAAGTTACGTTTCAATCCCAACCTAAAAGGATGTTCCAATGGAAAAGAAACTGCTTTGCATCGCCATTAGTTTGGCTTGCTTGCCTGCTTATGCCGAGAATGTATTTACTCTTGGTCAAATTGAAGTCATCGGTGAAAAAGCGAGTGATCTCAGCACCGCACGTATTGATCAAGCTGAATTACAAAAAAACAACCAAGATCGTGTGTCTGATGTAGCAAAAAGCACACCGGGTGTGTTTGTCGAACATGGTGGCGCACGCAACGAATACAACTTATTAGTACGTGGTTTTAATGCTCGCCGCGTACCTGTATTTATGGATGGTATTCCTGTTTATGTCCCTTATGATGGCGAAATGGACTTAGGTCGTTTTACCACCTTTGATTTATCTCGTATTGATATTTCTAAAGGCGCAAGCTCTGTGCTTTATGGCGCAAATACGATGGGTGGTGCAGTGAATTTAATTTCCCAAAAACCAACTAAACCTTTCGAAGGTTCTATTGGCTATGGTTTTTCACATGGTAAAAGTGGCGGTACAGCAACCAATAAAACTGATTTTAATTTAGGGACTAAACAAGAATTATTTTATGCGCAAATAAGTGGTTCTTTTGTTGAAAAACAAGGCTTACAACTTTCTCATCATTATCAACAAATCAATCCCAAAGGGGATGATGGTGGCCGAGCAGAAAATTCTAAACAACGTGATAAAAAACTAAGTTTGAAAGTCGCTTATACACCAAATGAGCATGATGAATACGCACTTGCGTTCTCCACTCAAAAAGGTACCAAAGAATCGCCGTTCTATTCTGGTGCTGATAGCTTTGAACGCTACTGGCGCTGGCCGATATGGGATAAAGACAGTATCTATTTCCTTTCCCATACTGAATTTAGCGCCCACAATCTCACATTGAATACGAAGGCATTTTACGACACCTTTAAAAATGACTTACGTGCTTTTGATGACGCAACATTTAGTACTCAAAAGAAAAAATCGAGCTTTAATAGCTATTACCGTGATTATTCCTACGGTGTGGGCTTTGATTTAGGTGGCGATTTAACCGCCAAAGACTACTTAAAATTCTCTACCCTCATTAAATATGACGTGCATCGCGAACATAATGATGATGAACCTACTGCAGTAGATAAAGATCGTACCTACAGCTTTGGTTTAGAAAATACTCATCGTTTTAATGAGAAAACCTCTCTGATTACAGGTATCAGCTACGACAAACGCGATTCAAACCGTGCAGAGAAATTTGAAAAACAATGTGCATCAACTCATCAAAAAAATGCGATTTGTCCGTTTGATATCGGTAATAAACATGCCTTTAATTACCAAATCAAACTTGCCCATCATTTCACTGAACATGATGAATTTGCGCTGAGTTTTGCGAAGAAAACACGCTTTGCCACAATGAAAGAACGTTATTCTCGCCGATTTGGGCGTACTGAACCGAATCCGTTTTTAAGCCCAGAAACCGCTTACCACTATGAAGCCAGCTATATGCATACCTTTGACGATTGGTTAAGAGTGGATAGCGCTCTTTTCTATTCCGAAGTAAAAGATGCGATTGAAGAAGTCGCAATTAGCAAAAAGCTCAATCAGTACCAAAATGTGGGCAAAGAAGCCTTTAAAGGTGTTGAACTAGCCGTAAACCTTTTTGCAACGGATAATTTAACGTTAGGTGCAAACTACACCTATACCCATGCAAAAAATAAAACCCAAGATCTCATTGTGAAGAATGTGCCAAAACATAAATTCTTTGCATTTGTTGATTGGAAAATGCTACCAAATCTTTCACTTTATGTGAGCCAAGAAGCGGAACATGGACGTTATTATTTAGATGGCGGTGAAACCGTGAAACTGTCTGGTTTTGGAAACAGTAATGCGAAATTGATCTATGAACCTGTTTCAGGGTTAAGTTTAGAAGCGGGTGTATCAAACCTCTTTGATAAAAACTACTACTATCAAGCTGGCTACCCAGAAGAAGGACGCATCTATTTCGGCAATATCCGATATAAATTCTAAAATAAAAAACGGGCAACTTGTAAAACAGGTTGCCCGTCGTTTTTATAAAGCTATTAATCTTTCAGCGCTTTAATTTTCTCAATCACGTTTGTGGTTGAACAGCCATTTTCGAAATTCAATACACGAACATTACCGCCGTTCGCCCACACTTCTTTACTGCCTGCAATATCTTCTGGTTTGTAATCGCCGCCTTTCACCAATAAATCCGGTAAAATATCGCCGATTAAACGTTGTGGTGTATCTTCATCAAAAGAAACCACCCAATCCACTGAAGCTAAACCAGCCAATACTGCCATACGTGCATTCAGATTGTTAATTGGACGACTTTCACCTTTTAAGCGTTTGACTGAGTCATCCGTATTCACGGCAACAATTAAACGATCGCCAAGTTTGCGAGCATTTTCTAAATAAGACACATGGCCAGGGTGAAGAATGTCGAAACAACCGTTTGTCATTACAATTTTTTCACCGCGCGCTTTAGCATGAGCTACCGCAGTTTTTAATTGGCTTTCTGACATAATGCCGAAGCCTGTTTCAGAACGGCCATGGATTGCATTCTCTAATTCCACAGTAGAAACCGTTGATGTACCCAATTTACCGACCACAATACCTGCAGCCACATTGGCTAAGTAGCAAGATTCTTCAAAAGAACGACCGTCTGCAAGTGCGGTTGCTAAGACACTGATTACGGTATCGCCCGCCCCCGTTACATCAAACACTTCTTTTGCAACAGTTGGTAGATGGAAC
>OKWS01000173.1_pt1 | contig 26861 bp, 29 predicted proteins | sample 1607061 | NCBI WGS metagenome assembly OKWS01 (sample SAMN07501040, study PRJEB24779) | human gut metagenome | isolation source: stool | host: human infant | place: USA: Pittsburgh, PA | reverse complement strand
GCCAGTTTGCCGCTCAAACAGGTATTAATATTGCTTGGGATGAAAGTGTGCGAGAGCCAGATTTTCTTTTAGAAAAAGAACCGCACTTAAGCGCCATTGTGATTAAACCAACATTGATTGGCTCGCTGCAAGATTGTCAAAAGCTGATTGCACAAGCGCATAGCTTAGGCATAAAAGCGGTGATCAGCTCGAGTATTGAAAGTAGCCTTGGATTGACGCAACTCGCTCGTATCGCTGCGCAATATACGCCTAACGTGATGCCTGGATTAGATACATTGAATTTGATGCAACATCAGGTATTACGCGCATGGCCAGGCTTAGATTTACCGCTAATTGATCTAAATTCAGAATTTATTACCAAAATCGTATAGAGATACGACCACCATTACATAAAAAATCGCTATAATTCGCACAAGTTAAAGGATGTGAAAATGTCAAAAAAATTCAATATTTTGCTGCTAAATGGCCCGAATTTGAATATGTTGGGCGCAAGGGAACCAAAACATTATGGTTCACTTTCATTATCTGCCATTGAAGAAAATGTGACCAAACTTGCTGCGCAGCATGATGTGAATTTGGCGTGTTTCCAAGCAAATAGCGAAGAAAAGTTAATTAATAAGATTCATCAAAGTTTTCAGAAAGTGGATTTTATTTTAATTAACCCGGCAGCTTATACGCATACCAGTGTAGCGTTGCGCGATGCGTTGCTTGCGGTATCAATTCCTTTTGTTGAAATCCATTTGTCTAATGTACATAAGCGCGAGCCATTCCGTCACCATTCTTACTTTAGTGATGTGGCTGAAGGGGTGATTTGTGGCTTAGGTGCGAAAGGCTATGAGTTTGCGCTTCAATTCGCGTTAGATTTTTTAAATAAAAAAGCATAAAATTTCACAAAATTTACAGATTTTCGCAGAAATTTATCGCAAAGTTCATGATTTTGCGGTAATCTTGCCGACACAAAAAACATGTTTCAAAATGACCGCACTTTGGAAATCAATTCTGAAAGTGCGGTTAACAATTCATTATTATTTTTAGGAAGAACGTATGGACATTCGTAAAATCAAAAAACTGATTGAATTAGTAGAAGAATCGGGTATCACTGAATTAGAAGTGCAAGAAGAAGAAGGTACAGTACGTATTAGTCGTGCGGCACCAGCTGTTGCACCTGCTGCAATTCAATATGCAGCGGCGCCAGTCGCACCGGTTGCGACTCCGGCAGCAGCGCCAGCATCTGCAGCGGCTGCACCTGCGGAAGCACCTGCAGCTGAAGTGTCTGGTCACCAAGTACGTTCACCAATGGTGGGTACATTCTATCGTAGCCCAAGCCCAGAAGCGAAAGCTTTCGTTGAAGTGGGACAAACTGTCAAAGTAGGCGATGCACTTTGTATCGTTGAAGCAATGAAAATGATGAACCGTATCGAATCAGATAAAGCTGGTGTGGTTAAAGCAATCTTAGTAAATGATGGTGAAGCGGTTGAATTTGACCAACCATTAATCGTTATCGAATAATCCTTATCAATCTGAAATGGCGAGCTTTCTCGCCATTTTTTCACCCAAGTGGAAATTGTTATGTTAGAAAAAGTTGTGATTGCTAACCGTGGTGAAATTGCACTGCGTATTTTGCGTGCCTGTAAAGAATTAGGCATTAAAACTGTGGCGGTTCACTCTACCGCTGACCGTGATTTAAAACACGTATTACTGGCAGATGAAACAGTTTGTATCGGACCTGCTCCATCTGTAAAAAGTTATTTAAATATTCCTGCGATTATTGCTGCAGCAGAAGTAACCGGTGCGGATGCGATTCACCCAGGTTATGGTTTCCTTTCTGAAAACGCGGATTTTGCAGAGCAAGTTGAGCGTTCTGGTTTTATTTTTATTGGCCCAACAGCGGACGTTATTCGTTTGATGGGGGATAAAGTTTCTGCGATTAAAGCAATGAAAAAAGCAGGCGTGCCTTGCGTACCTGGTTCAGATGGCCCAGTAGGTAGCGATATCGCGAAAAATAAAGAAATTGCAAAACGTATTGGCTATCCAATTATTATCAAGGCATCTGGCGGCGGTGGTGGTCGTGGTATGCGCGTGGTTCGTAGCGAAGATGCACTTGAAGAATCCATTGCGATGACAAAAGCAGAAGCAAAAGCAGCGTTTAACAATGATATGGTTTACATGGAAAAATATTTAGAAAATCCACGCCATATTGAAATTCAAGTTTTAGCTGATACGCATGGTAATGCAATCTATCTTGCCGAACGTGATTGTTCTATGCAGCGTCGCCACCAAAAAGTGGTGGAAGAAGCACCCGCACCAGGTATTACCGAAGAAGTTCGTCGTGATATCGGTTCTCGTTGTGCGAAGGCTTGTGTTGAAATTGGCTATCGCGGTGCAGGTACATTTGAATTCTTATATGAAAATGGTGAGTTCTATTTCATCGAAATGAATACTCGTATTCAAGTAGAACACCCAGTAACAGAAATGATTACTGGTGTGGATTTGGTGAAAGAACAATTGCGTATTGCGGCTGGTTTACCACTTTCTTATAAACAAGAAGATATTAAAGTGAAAGGTCATGCAATTGAATGTCGTATCAATGCAGAAGATCCAAAAACATTCTTACCATCTCCAGGTAAAGTGGCACACTTACACTCACCAGGTGGTTTAGGCGTTCGTTGGGATTCTCATGTGTATGGCGGTTATACCGTTCCTCCACATTATGATTCCATGATCGCAAAATTAATCACATACGGTGATACTCGTGATGTAGCTATTCGTCGTATGCAAAATGCATTATCAGAGACGATCATTGATGGTATCAAAACAAATATCCCACTTCATGAACTTATTCTTGAAGATGAAAACTTCCAAAAAGGTGGTGCAAATATCCACTATTTAGAGAAGAAATTAGGGATGTATGATTAATTTATAAATTATTAAGGTAAAGACAAATATTGTCTTTACCTTATTTTTTATATAGGTTTATATATAATAATATTAAATTTATGATAAGATAAAAATCACATAAATTTATGTCGGTCTATTAATTATGTTTCGTTAACAACCTAAGAGGTAAATTATGAAAAATACTATTTTAAAGTTTAGTTTAACAGCTTTAGCTGCATTAACTTTAGCTGCTTGTGGAAGTAGCGGTGGTAGTGGTGATTCTGCTAATGATAATGGGCAAAACCAAATCAATTCAACAACACCAAGTAACAATACTCCAGTCCAATCCTCTTCTAATAGAACTGGAGCAGCATTAGTGGTTACAGGTGAAGATAAAAATGTAAATGTTAAACGTGTAAATTTGACGGATTATAATTTAGAAACATTATTTATTGATGGCAAAACTGTTCGTATTGCACCTCCATCTAATGGTGGTACTATTTTTTCTGGCGGTTGGACGAAATATGGTGCAGGTGTAACATTTAATGGATATAAATTCCCTAATACTGTTTCCGTATGCTGTGGTAAATATACAGATGTTCGTATGGGAGCCATTGGTAGTACAGGAGCAGGTGAAGAAGATATTCTTTTTTATAATGGAAACCCTACAAATTCAATGCCTTCATCTGGCGTAGCGTCCTATACTGGAGATAGTATTATTGCAGCCAATACTGATAAATTACCAGATGAGGATTATGTAAAAGGTTCTTCAACCTTTACTGCTGATTTTGGTAATAAAAAATTAACAGGGACGATTAGCGCTGCTAATGTTGATGTTGTGAAAGTTGATGCTAATATTTCAGGAAATAGTTTTGCAGGAACCGCTAAGTCTGATCTTTTAAATTCTCAAGGTACAGCTGAAGGGAAATTCTACGGCGAAAATGCGAAAGAATTAGGTGGTTTAGTTAAAGCTAATGATAACTCTTGGGGAGCGGCTTTTGCGGCTAAGAAATAGCTTTGTCTATTTTTAACTACTATTAATAGAGTTAAACTAGCATTTCGTTTGTAATATCTCATTTTTAAAAGGTGATAGATGGTATCTATTATTTAGGTGAGAGACAAAGCTAAGAATGCGTGATAAAATTGAGCGGACAACGCAAGTTAGTCCGCTTTTTTATTAGAAACGTTTAGTTTTTATATAATCTACAATTAATAAATTTTTGAAAAAATTTTAAATCAAGTTATAACTTGAATTTACTTTTTTACCAGAGGAAAGTAATGAAATTTAATCTCTCTAAATTAAGCTTAACAATTCTTGCAATTGTAACATTAGCAGCTTGTGGTAGTAGCAAGACTCAACCAGTTGAGCAGCCTAAACCAGTTGAGCAGCCTAAACCAGTTGAACAGCCAAAACCAGTTGAACAAATTGCGCTTAAACGAGTGGGGTTTGAGGTTAATAAAGAAGATAAAACAGTGACGGTCATTGAAAGACAAATACATGATGACAATAACGTTAATCTCGTTAATGTTGAAGGGCATGAAATTGAAATTATTCCATCAGGGTATTACGAACGTCCAGTCATTGGAACTAATGAGAAAGAAGTGCTACAGGCTGATTATCCTGAATTGCGTTCTATTAGTGGCAAAAACTATAAAAATATTCGCTGGGGAAAATTTACGGAGCCTACTTTAGGTTCTGATTATTATGTCGCATTTGGTGTAAATCCAACAACAGAAATGCCACAATCAGGTACTGCAAATTATATTGGAAATGGTATGCATGTAGAGAAGCGTGCTGAACACTTAGACTCTAACTTATCATTCGTAAAACTAACGGCTAATTTCGCAGATAAAACATTAAATGGAACAATTTCTTTAGCCAAAACAGGCTATAAGGACGTTCTTGTATCAAATGGGATTGCAGGGGGAGCTCTTTCTCCTAATGTACATTTTGATGATGTTTCCTTATCTGCCAAAATTCAAGGCAATCAATTTAGTGGAACAAATAATCAAGGTGTTCAGGTTGAAGGGGGCTTCTATGGAAAAGATGCAGACGAAGTAGCCGGAACTTATCAAGGAAATGATAAATTTGGTGTTTTTGGTGCTAGAAAAAATTAGAAAATTTTTGTAAATTTTGAAGCAAGCCTTTGGCTTGCTTTATTTTTCTTTATAGGAATAAAAAATGACTTCACAATCGAAACTTGTTTTATTTTTAAGCTCCTCATTGTTGCTTAGTTCATTCTCTTTTGCTGCAGAGAAGTCTCCTCAACCTCGTGATGAGCGGTTTGATGATCAGCTTCAGCTTGCAAAACCGGATTTATCCACTCAAAAGCCACAAATTTCAGAAAAACGTGACGATAAACATACACTTTCTATTACGAAAGAAGAATTGGCAAAACATCCTGATTTGATCGTACGTGGATTGATTCCTGCAGTATTGCAAAATAACGGTGAAGCCGTTCAACTATTATTGCCGTTGTATCAAAATTTGCCTAAACAAGATCCATTTTTACTTGAGTGGGCAAATGCGATTAATGCTCGCGAAAATGGTCGTTTTTCGGAGGCGGTAACTCGTTATCGTTCTCTATTTTCTCAAGATTCAACCATTCTTCCATTACGTTATCAGTTATCACAAGCACTCTTTTTGAACAATGATAATGAGGCGGCCAAAGATCAATTTCAAAAACTGAGAGCTGAACAAGTTTCACCCGAGTCTATCGTCATGATAGACCAATATCTTTCTGCGCTTAACCGCCGAGATCAATGGAAGTTTCAAGGTGGTTTGAGCTTCTTAAACGAAAGTAATATTAACAATGCACCAAAACCTGGCACTCGCATTGGAAATTGGAATGCCTGGGATCGCGAAAGTGCAACAGGTTTTTCTTATTTTGTAGAAGCTGAGAAAAAGTGGTCATTACCTGATAATTATTTCACTAAATTTTCTATCGAAGGGAGTGGGAAATATTACTGGGATAATAAAAAATATAATGAATTTAATGGTAGAGTTGGCGCTGGATTCGGTTATCAAACAGCACGTTTTGAGATTTCATTGATGCCATTTACAGAAAGACGATGGTATGCAGGTGGTTCTTCAGGTAGTGAGTCAATGAAGCAGTATTCGAAGAATTCAGGTGCTCGTTTAGATTTAACCTATTGGCTGAATGAAAAGTGGCAAATTTCAACCGCACTTGAATATGGTGAACAGCGTTATAACACTCGTAAACACTTGAATGGTAATAATTATCTTTGGTCGAATACGTTATCTTATTTTCCTAAGAGTGGTCAATTTTGGTTCATAGGTGCTGATTATAATCGTGAAAATACGCGAGATGAAGACAATGCTTATCAACGTAAAAACCTCCGTTTAGGCTGGGGGCAAGAGTGGGGATGGGGTATTTCAACCCGAATTTCCCTTGCCTATGCACGTAGAACTTACAAAGGAGCTGATTTATTCAATATTCGTCAGAAAAATAATGAATATCAATCGGCAGTAACATTATGGCATCGAGATCTTTACTTCTGGGGAATCACGCCTAAAATTACGTGGTCTTATCAACGAGTTTCAAGTAATCACCCATTTTATAGCTACGACAAAAATCGTATTTTCCTTGAAATGGGTAAAACATTCTAACAGGAGCAAATAATGGATTTATCACAACGGTATAAGCAAGCGGCTAAGGAAGCTCGCTGGGCATTAGGTTTAGCTATTTTTTACGTAATTGGATGGTGTGTTTGTGCTTATTTACCCAAAGACTCGCCTGGACCGATAGGTTTTCCGTTGTGGTTTGAATTATCCTGCATTTATTTACCTATTTTGTTTGTCGTCATTGGGTATTGGATTGTCAAAATTGTCTTTTTAGATATTCCGCTAGATGTTGAGTCAAAGGAGAATAAATAATGAATTTAGGTATTATTCTCCCCTTAGCTATCTATTTAGTCTTTATCTTTGGTGCGGCATTATTTGCTTATGTAAAACGCAGTAAAGGTGATTTCCTTACGGAATATTATGTAGGAAATCGCTCCATGACGGGCTTTGTGCTTGCGATGACAACGGCTTCCACTTATGCTAGTGCCAGTTCTTTTGTTGGTGGACCTGGGGCAGCTTATAAATATGGGCTAGGTTGGGTATTACTCGCCATGATCCAAGTACCGGCTGTTTGGTTAGCCTTAGGTGCATTGGGCAAAAAGTTTGCATTACTTTCTCGCGAGACCAATGCGCTTACTATCAATGATTTATTTCTCTATCGTTATAAAAATAAATATCTCGTTTGGATTTCCAGTCTAGCATTGTTGCTTGCCTTCTTTGCTGCTATGGTTGTGCAATTTATTGGTGGGGCAAGATTGCTCGAAACCACGATAGGGATTCCTTATACTCACGCCTTGCTTATTTTTGCCTTAACGGTTGGTATTTATACGTTTATTGGTGGTTTCCGAGCCGTCGTGTTAACTGATACGATTCAAGGCACCGTAATGATTTTTGGCACAATCGTGCTATTAGTGGGCGTGATTTACCATCTCGGTGGCGTAGAAAGTGCGGTCAATAAATTAACTGAAATTGATCCGAGCTTAGTAAGTCCTTACGGCCCAAATGAGATGCTTGATTTTCAATTTATGGCATCGTTTTGGATCCTAGTCTGTTTTGGTGTGGTTGGTTTACCACATACAGCCGTGCGTTGCATGGCTTTCAAAGACAGTAAAGCCTTACATCGAGGTATGCTCATTGGGACGATTGTCCTTTCCGTGATTATGTTAGGGATGCATTTGGCTGGCGCTTTAGGACGTGCCGTTGTGCCAGATTTAACGGTTTCAGATAAAGTCATTCCAACCTTAATGTTGGAAGTGCTCCCACCTATTGTTGCAGGGATTTTCTTAGCCGCACCGATGTCAGCGATTATGTCCACAGTCGATGCGCAACTCATTCAATCATCCTCAATTTTTGTGAAAGACTTATATCTTGCAAGCAAACCTGAAGCAGCGAAGAATGAAAAACGAATTAGCCGTATTTCATCAGTCATCACACTGATTTTATCGGCGTTGCTAATTCTCGCGGCACTGAATCCACCAGATATGATTATTTGGTTGAATCTATTTGCTTTCGGGGGATTAGAAGCCGCATTCCTTTGGGTGATTGTATTAGGCATTTATTGGGATAAAGCAAATGCAGCAGGGGCAATAAGTTCAATGGTGGTGGGATTAAGCAGTTATGTGCTTCTGGCTCAATTTGGTATCAAACTATTTGGTTTTAATGCGATTGTGCCTGCACTTGTATTTGGTTTGATAGCTTTCATCTTGGGTAACCAATTCAGTACAAAAAAACAGTAAAAACGGACCGCACTTTATGGTTTATCAAATCCTAGCATTGTTTATTTGGAGTAGTGCCTTTGTAGCCGCTAAATACACCTTTACAATGATGGACACCATTTTGATGATCCAAGTTCGTTTATTAATGGCGGCAATTATTGTGATGCCACTCTTTTTTCGTCGTTGGAAAGGCGTGTCTAAACCGATGCGAAAACAGCTTTGGTGGCTAGGTTTTTTTAATTATACCGCAACCTTTTTGCTACAATTTATTGGCTTAAAATATACGAGCGCGGCGAGCGCAACGACCATGATTGGATTAGAGCCATTATGTGTGATTTTTATTGGGCATTTTTTCTTTCAAGATCGTGCGAAATGGTATCACTGGTTGTGTGGCGCTTTTGCCTTTTTAGGCGTGGCCATTTTAATTCTAGGTGGGCAGGGCAATGAAGGCTCAAGTGAAATTAGCTTATTGGGCTGCTCATTAGTGGTTGCGGCAAGTATTGTATTTGCTTGTTGTTTACGTTGGACGAAAAAAGTGGTAGCAACGGTTTCTGCTCAAGCCTATACATCGATTTCTATCGTATTAGCGACCATCACCATGCTGCCATTTACTTTATTACTGACGGAAAGCTGGGATATCCATTTTAACTGGCTTGGTTTCTTCGGTTTGATTTATCTCGGCGTAGCATGCAGTTGGTTTGCCTTTTGGTTGTGGAATAAAGGCTTAAATTCAGTAGATGCAAAAATCTCTGGAATTTTGACCGCACTTGAGCCGATTTTTGGTGTCTTTTTGGCGGTATTATTACTCAACGAAGAGGTTTCACTTGTTTCAGCGCTTGGGATTATCATTATTGTGGTTTCAGCCTTAGGCGTAAGTTTATTACCCAGATGGTTACATAAAGAAATTAATTAAAAGGAAAAGAAGATGGCGTGGATTCAAATTCGCTTAAATAGTACAAATGAAAAAGCTGAGAAAATTAGCGATTTTTTAGAAGAAATCGGCTCAGTTTCGGTCACATTTATGGATAGCCAAGATACACCGATTTTTGAACCACTTCCAGGCGAAACACGTTTGTGGGGAAATACGGATGTGATTGCATTGTTTGATGCAGAAACCGATATGAATGAAATTGTGAGTTTGCTTAAACAAGCACATCATTTAGATGAAAACACTGCTTACAAAATTGAGCAAATCGAGGATAAAGATTGGGAACGTGAATGGATGGATAACTTCCACCCAATGCAATTTGGCAAACGTTTATGGATTTGCCCAAGCTGGCGTGAAGTGCCAGATCAAAATGCAGTTAATGTGATGCTTGATCCTGGTTTAGCTTTCGGAACAGGCACCCACCCGACAACCGCACTTTGTTTAGAGTGGTTAGATGGTTTGGATTTAACTGACAAAACCGTCATCGATTTTGGTTGTGGCTCTGGAATTCTTGCCATTGCAGCCCTTAAATTAGGGGCTAAAAATGCAATCGGTATTGATATCGATCCACAAGCCATTCTCGCCAGTCGAAATAATGCAGAACAAAATGGGGTGGCGGATCGTCTTCAACTTTTCTTATCCGATGATAAACCTGCAGATTTAAAAGCAGATGTTGTTGTGGCGAATATTCTTGCGGGGCCATTGAAAGAACTTTATCCGATTATTTCTCAACTAGTGAAAGAGAGCGGTGATCTTGGATTATCGGGTATTTTAGAAACCCAAGCAGAATCGGTATGTGATGCTTATACACAATCCTTTGATTTAGATCCTGTTGCAGTGAAAGAGGAATGGTGCCGTATTACAGGTAAATTAAAATCGGCTTAATTTCTTTTTGTCAATTAAAAAAAGTGCATTTTTTGAACAAATTTCACTTTGCAAAAAAACGAAAAATGCGTAATATAGCACCCCTTGTCGGTTGCTATTGTGGCCTGACTTGCTGGAGATAGGACTTGTAATTGGGGATAACATAAAATGCGAATTGGTTCTTATGAATTAAAAAATCGTATTTTATTGGCACCCATGGCAGGTATCACGGATCAACCTTTTCGACGTTTATGTGCCCATTATGGCGCGGGATTAACGTTTTCAGAGATGATGTCCACCAATCCACAAGTTTGGCATACAGAGAAATCGAAACTTCGTTTAGCACATAGTGAAGATCTAGGATTAAATGCGGTGCAAATTGCAGGTTCTGATCCTTTAGAAATGGCCCAAGCTGCAGCAATTAATGTAGCCTATGGTGCTGAAATTATCGACATTAATATGGGCTGTCCCGCAAAGAAAGTAAATCGAAAATTAGCGGGTTCTGCACTGCTTCAATTTCCTGATTTAGTGGAAAAAATTTTAAAAGAAGTCGTGAATGCCGTTGATGTGCCTGTGACGTTAAAAATTCGCACAGGTTGGGATAAAGCAAATCGAAACTGTGTGCAAATCGGCAAAATTGCAGAACAATCTGGTATTCAAGCTTTAACCATTCACGGGCGGACGAAAGAATGCCTATTTGAAGGGGAAGCGGAATACGACAATATTCGAGCAGTCAAACAATCAATTTCAATTCCTGTTATTGCAAATGGTGATATTGATTCTGCCTCGAAAGCGAAAAAGGTACTTGAGTATACAGGTGCTGATGCAATAATGATCGGTCGTGCCGCACTAGGCAATCCATGGCTTTTTCAAGCCGTCGAGGCTTTAGTTGAACATGATTCGATAATTCAAACTCCAAGTTTGCGTGAAAAGTGCGGTCATATTTTGCGTCATATTCAGGAACTTCATGAGTTCTATGGTGAGCAAAAAGGCTATCGAATAGCCCGTAAGCACGTAGCTTGGTATTTACAGGGAATTCAACCCGATTCCGTTTTTAGACAGACTTTTAACGCAATTAATGAACCGAAAGAGCAGTTAATTGTGCTGGAAGATTTTTTAAATTCAATTTTGGATAAAGAAAAATGTTAGAACAACAACGTAGTCCGTCTGAAGCGTTAACCGTTTCAGTTTTAAACTCTCAATCACAAGTAACAAACAAACCATTACGTGATTCAGTAAAACAAGCTTTACGCAATTACTTATCACAATTAGATGGTCAAGATGTGAATGATCTTTACGAATTAGTATTAGCGGAAGTTGAACACCCGATGTTAGATATGATTATGCAATACACCCGCGGTAACCAAACTCGTGCAGCGAACATGCTCGGCATTAACCGTGGTACATTGCGTAAGAAATTGAAAAAATACGGTATGGGCTAATTAAGATTAGCAAAAGAAAAGGCGAACATGATGTTCGCCTTTTTATTTATCTATTGAATGGTGAAGCTAATTGGTACACTGACTGAAGAGGTAAATCCAGCGGGTTTTGGACCAACAGGTCTTGCACTTCTCACCGCTTCCAGTGCTGCGTTGTCTAAGCTTTCATCTCCAGAGGAGTTCGTTACTCGTTCTCCTGATAAGGAACCATCTGCCCCTACGCTAAAACTCACGCTCACAACACCTTGTTTACGCATCATCTTCGCTCGAGCAGGATAACGTTTGTGCCGTTCAATTTCACGTCGAATAGCTGCACGGTAAGCATTTAGTTCATCCGTATTGGTACCTGAGCCACCTTGAACGCCATTTGTACCAGGTTGACCTGTGGTCGTTGCTTTAGAATTTGCCGTAGCCGTTGAATTAATATTCTTATCGCCAATCGGTAAGCTCTTCGGCATTTCTACCGCTTTCTCTGCTTTTACCTCATTTTTAGGTTTTTCTTTTGGCTTCTCTTTCGGTTTTGGTTTCGGTTTTTCTATTGGTTTTTCTGGCTTTTTCTCAGGTTCTTTTTTCTTCTCAGGCTCTGGTTTCTTCGTTGGATCTGCGACGACTTCTTGCTTTTCAGGTTCCGGTTCTGCCTGTTGAGGTTCAGGTTCCGGCTCAGGAGCGGGTTCTTCCACTCTCATCCCTTGAATCATTTCCATTGATATTGTCGTGGATATTTCACCTGTAGCATTACTTGCAGCTTCACTTGGCTTATGCCAGTTCCAAAGCAATGCGCCTACAATGGCACCATGAATTAATAGAGAAATAAGCAAGCCTAATAGTGATCGTTTAGCTTGTTGGCTGTTCATTGTTTATGCCCTACTCCGACGCCTCCCACTGCTGGCGCATTTTTGCTCGAAGCGCCTTTATCTTTCATCGAAACAATCGCGACATTTTTAATTTCGTTTTTCGATAACATGTCAGTAATCGTCACAAAATCTTGGAAAGAGGCTTCTGCATCAATTTTTAATGTCACTTTCTGATCTTTATTCCAACCCGCGATCTCTTTTTCAAGCGCTTCTTGCGAGATAGGTTTGTCATTAAAATAAAGTTGTTTATCTGCCGTTACAGTCAATAATTTGGCTAATTCATCTGATTTGAATGCGACCGTTGAACTGGCTTTTGGCACATTAACTTGAATTTTTCCTTGAGAAATAAAGGATGCGGTGATCAACACTATCGCTAATAACACCAACATAATGTCGATGAAAGGAATAATATTGATTTCATCAAATTTTTTCACGATTATTCCTTATCTTTTTGAGCGTTTAATACTTTCCATTTCAATAAGTTAACATCTACTTTACGACCTAAGCCGTTATAGAACATCATGGATGGAATCGCGACTAAAATACCTAGTGCGGTTGCTTTTAGCGCAAGAGAGAGGTGCATCATGATTGCGCCAGCATCGACATCACCGCCAGCTTGACCAATTTGATAGAAGGTTAACAAAATACCAATTACTGTTCCTAACAAGCCCACATAAGGTGCGTTTGCGCCAACGGTTGAAATGGTCGTCATATTGCGATTTAAATCAATTTCAAGTGAATGGATATTGGAATATTTAGCGACATTGACACGACTTAAAAAGATAAAACGTTCAATCACAGTAGCAAGCATGATTACACTCATAAGAAGTAAAAGTCCAATAATGATGTAATCACTATATTGTTGTAAAAACTCAAAAAGTTTTGGCATCTGATAATCCCTTTGTGTGTTCTAAAAAATAAAAATGAATTGAGAATTAATTTCAATTAGAAGGGAATTCTATCAAATGGAAAATAGAGCGTAAATATAAATCAGAAAAATGATCATTTTTTTGACCGCACTTTGAGATAAATCATCGAAAGTGCGGTTGTTTTGAGAGTGGTTTTAAAGAGATTGTAGGTAATCTAAGACAACTTGATGATGTTCGCCTGTTTTGAATTTATCAAAAACGTGTTGAATTTTGCCTTGTTCATCAATGAGGAAGCTAATACGATGAATACCATCATAAGTGCGCCCCATAAATTTTTTTTCGCCCCATACACCAAATTGCTCGGCAACCTGATGATCTTCATCAGAAAGTAAGGTGAAATTGAGCGCTTTTTTCTCAACAAATTGAGCGAGTTTTTTTGGGGAATCTGTACTGATGCCTAAAATAACCACACCTAATTTTTCTAGTTCACTTTTAGCATCACGCAAACCGCAGGCTTGAGTTGTACAGCCTGGCGTTAAGGCTTTTGGATAAAAGTACACGAGTACTTTTTTACCTTTGAAGTTACCAAGTGAAACGGGTTGGTTGTCTTGATCTGGAAGTGTGAATTGCGGTGCTAAGTCACCCGCTTGTAATGTTTTCATAAAAAATCCTTAAAAATGTAAAAAATGATTTGTAAATTCAAGCTATTTTAGCGATTATAACCAAATATTTTCAAATGTTATTGTTAAAACGCAAAATAGATGTAAATGGAGTGCCTTATGACTACACAAACCCCCTTATTTTCAGGCAGTATTGTTGCTTTAGTAACCCCGATGGATAACTACGGAAACATTGATTTTGAAACATTAGAAAAACTTATTGAGTTTCATATCAATGCGGGTACAGATTCGATTGTATCTGTGGGAACAACGGGAGAATCCGCCACATTAAGCATTGAAGAAAATGTGAAAGTGATTGAAAAGACGGTTGAGTTAGCAAAAGGGCGTATTCCAATCATTGCTGGCACCGGTGCTAATGCAACGAGTGAAGCCATTGTGATGACAAAATTATTACGTGATAGCGGTGTAGCCGGTTGTTTATCTGTGGTACCTTATTACAATAAACCAACTCAAGAAGGCATGTTCCAACATTTTAAAGCCATTGCAGAATGCACGGATTTACCACAACTTCTTTACAACGTACCAGGTCGTACCGGTAGTGATATGAAACCTGAAACCGTCGCACGTTTGTCTCAAATTGAGAATATTGTAGGGATTAAAGAAGCAACAGGCGATTTAACTCGCATTACAGCGATTAAAGAATTAGCCGGTAAAGATTTCATTGTACTAAGTGGAGATGATGCCACAGGGTTAGAAGCGATGAAATTAGGCGCAGAGGGTGTTATTTCTGTGACAAATAACCTTGCTGCAAAAGATATGGCCGAGATGTGTCGATATGCTTTAGCGGGCGATTTTGCGAAAGCGGAAGAAATTAATGCACGTTTAATGCCTTTACATCAAGATTTATTTATTGAATCAAACCCAATTCCAGTTAAATGGGCTGCATATCGTTTAGGTTTAATTAAGACTCCACACTTACGTTTACCGCTTACTGTGTTAAGCGAAAGCGCGCAAGTAAAAGTGGAAGAAGCATTAAAAATTGCTGGCTTAATTTAATGAATTAAAGGGTTGTTTTTACAGCCCTTTAAACTTTCGACTTTTTTATTTGTCAAAGAGCGGTCATTATTTTAATTATTTTTATTGAAGGATTTAAGGAATGAAAAAAATCGTACTGAGTTTAGTCGCAGCAGCATTGTTATCGGCGTGTTCAAACAGCGTAGAAAAAATGCAGACAGCTAATGACACTTACCAAAATTCTGATCGTGAAATACCGAGCTTTTCTCCTTTAGCAAGTGGTGGTGTAACATTGCCGCAAGCCGATCCGACTTATGAACTTCCTCAGCTTAATGCGAAAAAAGAACGCGTGGATATTCGTCCGCCTTCAACCCCATTAGCGATTATCAAAAATTCTTTGACACAATTTGATGGTGAACGTGCATTGATTGTTTATACGGATGCACAAGCCGAACTTTATAATCTCAAACAAATTGAGCGTTTATTGAAAGAAGAAGGCACGAATTCAACTTTAAATGGTGCGGTATTAATTAGCGATTGGGCGCCAACAGGTCGTGCAGATGATAAAGCCAATACAGAGATCCGTTATAAAATTGAACAAGTTACGGCGCAAGATGCAAGTGCGTTAGCGGTTTCTGTAGAACAAATGCGTCGTGATGGTGTGATTTACACACCAAATCAAGCAGATAAACAACGCTATGCATCGGATCGTTTAAATCGTTTTGTTGCTGCGCTTACTAACGCTTATAACAAGCAACAACAAGATTTAAATAATGCTTCTGCAGGACCTTTCCAATCAGGTTTAATTACTGATACGAACGGTAGAATTGCATTAGGTATGGATGCAAGCTTTGGTCAAGCATGGCAACGTTTAGGTTCGGTTTTACCGAAATTAGGCTTTAAAGCTACATCGGAATCTGCTGGCCGTGGCTATCGCGAGTTAAAATATAAACCATTAGATAAACAAGAGTGGTTACGTTTAGGTGTGAATCCGCCTAATTTAGAAAAAGGTGTTTATCAAATGCAAATTTCTGCAGTGGGTAAACAAAGTGCGGTCGTGATCACTGATGAAGACGGCAAGGCATTACCAAATGAAGCTGCTCAATCCTTGTATTCAGCATTAAGTGTATTACTTGCACAATAATATGAGTTGAGAAATAAAAAGTGCGGTTCATTTGACCGCACTTTTTTTATTGGTAGAGAAGTTATTCAGCTTTTACGCCTAAGTTACCAATTTTTACACCAAGATTACCGAGAGAAACCGGATCCAAATAATCCCCTAAGAATTTGAATAACTCACTTAATTCTGTAAATGAGCGTTTGATTTTTACTTGATCTTCTACTTTACGCACAAATTCATAACGCACATTTTCGCCTTCAAAATAAGCCGTGAGCGTGAGATAAATGGTTTCAAAAAAGTGGCTTTGAGCCCCTTCTTCACCCGGATCACTGATACGGACATTCCAAGTATTGTTAAATAAAACTTCTGTTTTGATTGACATATAGACTTCCTCTGTTTGTTATTTTTTATACTGAAATTGAAACGAAAAACCCGATGATAAAATTTCTGAAATCAAAAACTTTATCATCGGGCTTTTCAAACCAATTGCTCGCATATTTTGCTTTGCGTTGGTAACTGCCTTTACCTTTACGTTTTTTCTCAACGCGTTGGCGGAATAATTTGTCGTGTAATAGTGCCATCACGGCATTATCTTTCACGACACCTTTGGTGTGTTGATAAATGGGCTGATTTTCAACCGCACTTTTTGTTTTTTTCGTCATATTTACCTCTAAAAAATTGCCGTGAAGTCGTTCACGGCAAGTCATTATAGCGAAAATGAATAGAATTACAAAATGGTGAGTACGCTTTCAGGCGGTCGTCCAATTTTAGCTTTTTCACCTTTTACCACAATCGGGCGTTCTAATAGGGCTGAATTTTCACTGATGGCTTTTAATAAATCATCATTCGTTAATGCAGGATTATCTAACCCTAATGATTGATAAAGCTCATCTTTGGTACGCATCATTTTTCTGACATCATCTAATCCTAATTTATTAGCTAGTTGCTGCAATGCTTCAACAGAGTAGTGTTGTTGTAAATAAAGTTCAATCGTCGGTTGAATGCCTTTTTCTTCTAATAAAGCTAAGGTTTCACGGCTTTTTGAGCAACGCGGATTATGATAAATCGTCACAGACATAACGTTTCCTTCTATTTTATGTTGAATGAGTGGATATAGGATTGATTTAAATTTTAACTTATAATGACAAAAAATACTTGTTTAGGAAGACTTTATGTTAGAAATGCTAAAAAATTGGTATAGCCGTCGCTTAAGCGATCCGCAGGCGATGGGGCTACTTGCCATTTTGTTGTTTGGCTTTATTGCGATTTATTTCTTTAGTGATTTAATCGCCCCATTGCTGATTGCCATTGTATTAGCATATTTATTGGAAATGCCAATTAATTTCCTGACGAAAAAATTAAAATTTCCTCGAATGCTCGCCACGCTAGTCATTTTTGGTGGATTTATAACCTTGGCGTTATTAATTTTCTTCGGGCTTGTGCCAACATTATGGAATCAAACCATTTCCTTATTAAGCGATTTGCCAGCCATGTTCAATAAGTTACATGAATGGTTGTTAGCCCTTCCTGAGCATTATCCGGAACTCATTGACTACACCATGATTGATACCTTTTTTAGTGCTGCTCGTGCGAAGATTTTGGGCTTCGGTGAATCTGCGGTGAAATTGTCGATTACCTCATTAATGAACCTTGTATCACTGGGTATTTATGCGTTTTTAGTGCCATTAATGATGTTCTTTATGCTGAAAGATAAAACTGAGCTTCTTGCTGGCGTGAGCCGATTTTTACCTAAAAATCGTCTTTTAGCCTCTAAAGTATGGAATGAAATGCAGCAACAAATTGCGAATTATATTCATGGTAAGCTGTTGGAAATTTTGATTGTCGGCGTGGTGACTTACATCATCTTTTTAAGCTTTGGTTTAAATTATCCGCTCTTACTTTCTGTTGCCGTTGGGTTGTCTGTATTAGTGCCTTATATCGGGGCGGTATTAGTGACGATCCCTGTTGCGTTAGTGGCCATGTTCCAGTTTGGCATTTCCCCAACGTTTTGGTATTTGATTGTGGCTTTTGCAGTGAGTCAACTTCTAGATGGAAACTTGTTGGTGCCATATTTATTCTCTGAGGTCGTTAATTTACACCCTTTGGTGATCATTATTTCAGTGCTGATTTTCGGTGGATTATGGGGGTTCTGGGGGGTATTCTTCGCGATTCCATTGGCAACGCTCGTCAAAGCTGTGATAAATGCATTGCCGGATTAGAGATGATTAAGGTAATAAAAGAAAGCTGACGAAAGTCAGCTTTTTTGTTCTTTTAATTTTTGGATATCCAGAATTTCGACACAATCTATTGTCCCTGCTTTAATACGCCATTTAATATTAAATTCGTACAGACTAATACCGTAAATACGATCGGTTTCTTTACCTTGTTGATAAGCGGGACGGGGATCTTGTGCGATCACTTCCGTAATGAATCTTGCTAAGTGCGGTCGATTTTTATGATATTTTTCCACCGCACTTTGGGCGATTTCTGTAAATTCAACGCTTAATTTTGCAGGTGGTTTTTCTTGCGCAAAACTTGATTTTGCCTCAGGTTCGCTATCAGCATAGGTAATATAAGGTTTAATATCAAAAATAGGTGTACCATCGACAAGATCCACAGATCCTAAATGCAGAAAAACACGGCCATGAATGCATTCCACTTGGCGTAATTCAACTTTGGATAAGCCTAGTGGATTTGGGCGATGTGTAGCGCGCGAAGCAAATACGCCGACACGTTGATTGCCGCCTAAACGAGGGGGGCGAACAGTGGATTGCCATTTCCCATGGGGTACTTTGTCAAATTGGAAAATAAGCCAAAGATGGCTAAATTGCTCTAAGCCTCGCACCGCCTCTGGCGAATTATAAGGGGGGAGCAGTTCCACAATACCAATGCCATCCTGTACTAAATCTGGCTGTCGTGGTACTGAGAATTTTTCTTTGTAAGGGGTGTGAATCACCGCAATTGGGTGAAGAGTCAGTGTTAAATCATTCATAAAAAGGCAATTTCCGTGTAAAATACGCTCTTTATTGTAATCAAAAGTGCGGTCAAAAAAAATGACAAATCATAAATTGAAAATGTGGTGGGAAACCGCTCGCCCAAAAACCTTGCCTTTGGCATTAGCTTCTATTTTTACCGGCTCTGCATTGGCATATTGGGCGGATAAAGAGAGTTTTAATCTTACCGTAATGTTACTTTGCTTACTTACTACCATTTTATTGCAAGTACTTTCTAACTTTGCTAACGATTACGGCGATCATCAAAAAGGGTCAGATACCGAAGAACGTATTGGGCCTTTACGTGGTATTCAGCAAGGTGCAATTTCTGCGAATGAGCTTAAATGGGGATTAATTTTAATGGCGGTAGGGGCATTTTTCTCAGGTGCATTCTTAATTGGTATCGCATATCAAAGTCTGACTGATTTATTGGTCTTTGCTGGTTTGGGTATTCTTGCCATTATTGCTGCCATTACTTATACCGTAGGCGCTAAACCTTATGGTTATTTAGGTTTAGGCGATTTGTCTGTTTTGCTCTTTTTTGGACTATTAGGTGTGGGTGGAACTTATTATCTCCAAACTCACAGCATTGATAGCTTAATTATTTTACCTGCGTTAGGCTCAGGTTTATTAGCAACAGCCGTTTTAAATATCAATAATTTACGTGATATTGAGCAAGATGCGAAAGTAGGGAAAAATACTCTGGTTGTGCGTATTGGCCCGAAGAAAGGACGTATTTATCATTGTATTTTATTAAGCGTTGCCGCTTTATGTTATGTGCTATTTGCTGCATCAACAGCATTTAGCCCTTGGCATTTCTTATTTTTATTGGCATTTCCATTGTTATTAAAACACGCATTATTTGTTTATCGCAGCAAAGAGCCCGCAGTGTTGCGTCCGATGTTGGCTCAGATGTCTATGATTTCTTTATTTATCAATATCTTGTTTAGTTTAGGCTTGCTTATCGGCTAAATCGGCTTATACTAGAGAAAAAATTTTAACGACAAGGGGTACATTATGTATATCGATACTTCAGAACTTTGTGATATTTATGCTGATCAAGTGGATGTAGTTGAGCCAATTTTTTCTAGCTTTGGTGGCGTCAGCAATTTCTACGGCAAAGTGACGACAGTAAAATGTTTTGAAAATAATGGATTAATTGCCGAGATCCTTGAAGAAAATGGTGAAGGCAGAGTGCTTGTCGTAGATGGTGGTGGTGCAGTTCGCCGTGCTTTAATTGATGCTGAGCTTGCACAACTTGCCGCAGATAATGACTGGGCGGGCATCATTGTTTATGGTGCAGTGCGTCAAATTCAACAACTTGAAAATATTGATATTGGTATTCATGCGCTTGCCCCAATTCCAGTTGGTGCAGATGAAAATAATCATGGTGAAAGTGATCTTCCTGTGAATTTTGGTGGTGTAACATTCTTCCCTGAAGATTATATTTATGCCGATTTAACAGGTATCATTCTTTCACAGGAAGCATTAGATTTAGAAGACGTCGAAGAAGAATAATTTTGAAATTATTGACCTTTTTAAAGTGCGGTTAGAAATAACCGCACTTTTTTTGTTAAAATTTTTTTGAACAAGATCACATTTTAGACATTTGTTAGTTGAAAGTTTGTAACATTCATTTAACATCGAAAATAGTTCATTTGTAATCAGTTTGGAGGGACTCATGAACGAAACAAACACAACTAAAAATTATAAAAGTGGGATTATCTTTCTGCTGGCGATAGCCTGTTTTTTTATCTTATTAAAATCTTTACCTTTCGCACCTAAGGAAAATGCTGGTTTAGCATTATTAGCCTTTGTGGCGATTCTTTGGTTAACTGAGGCATTGCATGTCACAGTAACCGCTCTGTTGGTGCCATTACTTGCGATTGCACTTGATTTGGTGACAACTAAGCAAGCTTTAGTCGCGTTTGCCGATCCTACCATTTTCTTATTCTTTGGTGGCTTTGCTTTAGCGACAGCATTGCATATGCAAAAGCTTGATAAAATGATTGCTAATAAAATCATGGCGATGGCCCGTGGTAATTTATTTGTAGCTATTATGTATCTTTTCTCCATTACCGCTTTCCTTTCTATGTGGATGAGTAATACAGCAACAGCAGCCATGATGTTGCCTCTAGCGATGGGGATCTTAAGCAAACTTGATAAAGAAAAAGAACATAATACTTATGTCTTCGTATTATTAGGGATTGCATATAGTGCGAGTATTGGTGGTATGGGTACATTAGTGGGTAGCCCACCAAATGCTATCGTTGCAAGTAACTTACATTTAACCTTCTCTGATTGGTTATGGTATGGCTTACCAATTATGCTCATTTTGATGCCGTTGATGATTGGTACACTTTTCATTGTCTTTAAACCAAAACTTAATTTACATTTTGAACAAAACTTTGAACGTATTGAAATGAATGGCCAACGCGTTTTAACGCTTGTGATTTTTGCTTTGATTGCACTCTGCTGGGTATTCAGTAGCTATATCAATCCAATCATTTCAGGTGTATTTGGTCTTGCTAAAAATATCGGTAGTTTTGATAGCGTCGTCGCATTACTTGCGGCTGTCATTATTTGTTCAACCGGTGTAGCAAATTGGAAACAAATCCAAGAAAGCACTGACTGGGGCGTATTGATGCTTTTCGGGGGCGGTTTAACCTTGAGTGCGGTGTTAAAAGATTCGGGCGCAAGTAAAGTGTTAGCTGACGGTATTGTATTCTTAGTTCAAGGACAACATTACTACCTCATCGGTTTATTGGTCGCAACCTTCATTATTTTCTTAACTGAATTTACTTCCAATACGGCAAGTGCGGCGTTATTAGTACCAATCTTTATTTCTATCGCACAATCTCTCGGTATGCCGGAAATTGGTCTTGCGTTAATTATCGGTTTAGGTGCATCTTGTGCCTTCATGTTACCAGTGGCGACACCGCCAAATGCAATCGTATTTGGTACAGGTGAGGTTCGCCAAAGCGATATGGTTAAAGCTGGATTTATCTTAAATATTGTGTGTATACTCGTTATCGCGACAATAGGATATTATTTCTGGTTGAATTAATCATATAAAGAAAAGGGCGTGTTGGATATTCAACACGCCCTTTTATTATTTCAGTAAAGATTATTCATCTTTATTTGATTTATCCTCTTCTTCTACTTCAATCTCAACTTCATCTGCTTTATCTGCTGCGCCGTTGATTGTTAAGCAAATCTCGCTAGAAATTAAATGCTCTAAGATTGTTGCTAGTTCGTGTAATTTTTCTTTGTCATCATCGAAATAACCTTCTTCTTTTAAGTTAGCAATGAAGGCTGAGAATACCGCTTTATCAAAGAACTCTGGTGCGTTAATACCGTGTAATACAGAAAGACGCTGTGCCACTAATTGGCTTTCTTTTTCTAATAAGCCACGAGCAATTCCAGGATCTCTACGTAAAATACTCACAGTGATGTAGTAACGTTGTAAGATTTCACGCATACCTGCAGACCAAAGTTGTAAAATACGAACTTTAGAGCGGTGGATAGATAAGAAATTATCATTGGATTGGATAACTTCTTGACGTGCAAATTCATCAATAATAGCTTTAATTTGTGTATCTAATTCTTCTTCAGTGAAATGAAGGAAGAGTTCGCCTTTTAAGAATGGATAAATTTTACGTACCGCATCCAATAATAAATCTTTTTGGATAGCTTCATAATGTAAAACGATACTCGCAACAAGTGAAGGCAACACAAACAAGTGTTGAATATTATTGCGGTAATACGTCATGAGAACAGCAGAATTACGTTCTAAACGAATAATTTCTCCAAAGTTATCTTTTTCAACTAATACACCTACGCGATCTAAGCTTAATACGTGGTCAAGCATCGCTTTTGGTGTATCAGTTGGGAGTACCACATCAGTAGAATACGGTACGTTCTTTAACATTTCTTGATAACTAGAGAGTTGTTCTAATAACTGTTCATGAGAAAGTGCACGCTGACGAGAAGAGAGTAGAGCGGTCCCTACTAAATTCATCGCATTGACAGCTGCAGCTTTATTAATATTCACCATCACTTGATTAGAAACAGACCCAACCGCATGGTTAAACCAGTGTGGTTTATCTTCATGATGTTGTTCTTTCCACTCTGGATAATGATGGTTAAGGTAAGTTGAAAGTGTGATTGGCTCACCGAAATTCACAAAGCCTTGACCTAAATTACGTAATTTTTTAATCACACGTAAAACTAAGCCAGCATTTTCTTTTTCTTTCGCTGCGCCACGTAATTCTTTCGCGTAAGTATCTACTTCTAATACGTGCTCATAACCGATATACACAGGCACCACAGAAATTGGACGAGTTTGGTTATGTTGAAGCGCTTGTAGTGTCATCGACATCATACCGGTTTTCGGTGCAAGCAAGCGACCTGTACGAGAACGACCACCTTCAATGAAGTATTCGACGGAATAACCTCGGTGGAATAATTCCCCTAAATACTCACGGAAGATTGCAGAGTAAAGGCGGTTACCTTTAAACGTACGGCGAATAAAGAATGCCCCCCAGCTACGGAATAAAGGACCTGCTGGCCAGAAGTTTAAGTTAATCCCTGCTGCAATGTGTGGCGGTACAAGACCTTGGTGATAGAGCACATAAGAAAGCAATAAATAGTCAATGTGACTACGGTGACAAGGCACATAAACAATCTCATGTCCTTCTAATGCTAATTTACGTACTCGGTCGGCATTTTGTACATCAATACCAGAATACAGTTTGTTCCATAACCAACGTAAGAAACGATCCGCCGCACGAAGGCTTGAATGGCTTACATTAGCCGCTATTTCATGAAGAATTTTTTCGGCTTCAGCATAGGCTTTCTCACGGCTGATATTTTTTGATTTTGCCTCATCTTCAATCGCATTTTGAATTGCTTGAGAATTTAAGAGCTTATTAAACATCGCTTCGCGGTTTGGCAAACGAGGTCCAGTCGCGGAAATGCGTTGTTTCGCAAAGTGCATTTTAGCCACGCGAGCCAGTTTTTGTGCAATTTTTTCATCTGAACCGTGCTCATTTACCATGTAACGCAAAGAAAGTGCTTGAGAAAAACGCACAAAAGTATCACGTCCAAACCAAATGGCCGCAAAGGTTTTTTGAAGACCATTTAATAAGCGAAGATTAGGTAAGCTTGCTTTATCTTCTTTACCTGGTGAACGCCCCCAAAGCACAGAAACAGGGATCAGTTGTACATCTAAATCAGCAACATCACGGTGCAACTCTAAATATTTATTGAAGACTTTGACAGTTTCATCTTTTGCGCCTTTTGATTTAAAAAAGCGGCGACCTTCGTCTAAATAGACATAACGTGGTAATGCTACGCCATCAATCACATTCTTTTCAGCTGGATCAGGTAAACCGACGCTCAAACAGTTACGACGGAAAATCACGAAGTCAGTTTGAGAGGTATAAGGTAAAACGTAAAGAATGGGTTGATTGATATTGAGTTGAAGCTCTTCGATGGGTTGAGCGGGAATAGGATTATTTTTTACTAGAACCGAAAGCGGTAATTCTAATAATTTACGATAAGTACTTACGATGCCAGACATAATTAATATTCTCTTTTTGTTAGACATTTCTAGGTATTGTCTGGCATTTTAACACATTCGACCAGTCAAATTCTAAAAATTTACATTTGAGATTTATGATGAACACGCAAAATATGAAAAAAATTGACCGCACTTTTATGACTAGAAAATAGTTGTTGCAATTGCCATATTTCTGTATATACTAACAGTTATTCTGTATAAAGTAACAGGAGTGTATATGAGACCATTAACTGCCAGACAACAAGAAGTGCTGGAACTCTTAAAACGCCATTTAGAAACCACGGGTATGCCGCCTACTCGTGCAGAAATTTCTCGCGAATTAGGTTTTAAATCCCCTAATGCGGCAGAAGAACACTTAAAAGCACTTGCCCGCAAAGGTGCAATTGAAATTGTTGCTGGAGCTTCTCGCGGTATTCGCATTATTGATGACAGTGCAAATGATGAGGAAGAAGAGGGCTTACCACTCATTGGTCGCGTGGCCGCAGGGGAACCGATTTTAGCGGAGCAACATATTGAAGGTACTTATCGTGTTGATGCCAATATGTTTAAGCCACAAGCTGATTTCTTATTAAAAGTATATGGTCAATCCATGAAAGATATCGGCATTTTAGATGGCGATCTTCTTGCCGTGCATAGCACAAAAGATGTGCGAAATGGGCAGATTGTTGTCGCAAGAATTGAAGATGAAGTAACAGTAAAACGCCTAGAACGTAAAGGTTCAGTTATTTATCTGCATGCAGAAAATGAAGAGTTTCAGCCGATTGTCGTTAATCTTGAAGAACAACCTCATTTTGAAATTGAAGGGATTGCAGTAGGGATCATTCGTAATAACGCTTGGATGTAATGATGAAAGTGCGGAGAGAAAATAAAGTGTTTTTTGACCGCACTTTGTCTATTCTGGCTATTTGCCATTCGGCTTATTGCTCTCTATAATGCCAAAAAATTTTCAAATCAAGGAAGGAAACATGCAGTTTTCCAAAATGCATGGCCTTGGCAATGACTTTGTCGTTGTTGATGCTGTGACACAAAATGCCTATTTTACCCCTGAAACCATTAAACGCTTAGCCGATCGTCATCGTGGCATTGGTTTTGATCAGCTTTTAATTGTTGAGCCTCCTTATGATCCAGATTTAGATTTCCATTACCGTATATTTAATGCAGATGGCAGTGAAGTATCGCAATGTGGAAACGGGGCAAGATGTTTTGCGCGTTTTGTGACTTTAAAAGGGCTGACCAATAAAAAGGATATTGCAGTAAGCACACAAAAAGGAAAAATGGTTTTAACGGTAAAAGAAGATGGGCAAATTCGCGTCAATATGGGTGAACCAATTTGGGAACCGAATAAAATTCCTTTTACAGCCAACAAATTTGAAAAAAACTATATTTTACGTACCGATGTTCAAACGGTGCTTTGTGGTGCAGTATCAATGGGCAATCCACATTGCGTTGTTCAAGTGGATAATATTGAAACGGCCAATGTAGCAGAGTTAGGTCCACTCTTAGAAAGCCACGAACGTTTTCCTGAAAGGGTAAACGCTGGATTTATGGAAGTCGTCAATCGTAACCACATTAAGTTGCGTGTATATGAGCGTGGTGCTGGTGAAACGCAAGCTTGTGGCAGTGGGGCGTGCGCAGCGGCAGCTGTTGGGATGATGCAAGGTTTACTGGATAACAAAGTGCAAGTTGATCTACCTGGTGGTAGCTTGCTTATTGAATGGGAAGGCGTAGGCTCACCGCTTTATATGACTGGCGATGCGACTCATATCTATGATGGCAACATTCACCTTTAATCTTTCTAATCTGAATAAAAAATGCGTGGAAACTATCCACGCATTTTTTATTTATTGTTCAACTTCCACATCACGCTGATTTAATGGTTGCGTTGGGCGGTTGTTTTTCCCTTCCATTTCTTCTATCGCAGCAATTTGTGCCTTGCTTGCTTGAATTGGTGATTTAAAAATGGTCCAAGCCACGTTTTCACTACAAGGTGGAGTAGTGAGAGATCCATTTAAGCGGAAGCGTGCCATCTCTTTTGGCATTAGCGCTTTAATATCAATCTGTTGAGTCAATTTTTCTTTTTGTCCAACGGTAAGTTTTTTCTCAACGACTGGCGCTAATGCTGGATTAGCTTCACCTTCATTGACCATTACGGCAACAACCGCTAATGCTTTATCTTCACTTTGATGGACAAAATGAATTTCTAAAGGATAATGTTGACGTTTAAAGGTATGTTCACTTGGTGTGTGAAAGTGAAATTGTTTTAAATAAAATGGTTTATTGTTGAGCGTAATAAATGGTGCATTTTCTTGTGCAACACTGACTTTCACGGTATGTCCATTGTTTTCCACTTGATACTCCGCAGGGAAGTAATTCATTTTAAGTGGTTTATTTGCTACTT
>OKWS01000143.1_pt1 | contig 31616 bp, 39 predicted proteins | sample 1607061 | NCBI WGS metagenome assembly OKWS01 (sample SAMN07501040, study PRJEB24779) | human gut metagenome | isolation source: stool | host: human infant | place: USA: Pittsburgh, PA | reverse complement strand
TAGTAACCAGTAAACCCTGTTTTCCTTGCCATAGACACCATCCCTGTCTTCCCCCACATGATGTGGGGGTTTTTTTTATCAGGTACTTAGAAAAAATCCCTTATAAATCAACCTTTCTTGCAACTGCCATAAGCAGTTACAAGAAGGATATAGCGTTACGGGTGTAGACAAGATGTAGACAACATTGTCACACCGCCAACCCGCCGCCGAGAGGGTTTAACGTTACTGCGTGTTGCAGGTAATCAGGTGCAAGGTGAGCATAAACCATCGTCTGTTGTATGCTGGCGTGCCCCAGAATTTGCTGTAACGCAATAATGTTCCCCCCGTTCATCATGAACCAGCTTGCAAATGTATGCCGAAGCACATGCGTGGCCTGCCCGCGTGGTAAATCGGGCTTAACCTGTCTGAGCCGTTCGCAGAAGTTTTCATAGTCAACTTTGAACAGTGGCCCGGTGTCGCTGGTCTTGATCTCTTTCTCCAGTTCTTCCGATATGGGAACCGTGCGCTTTTTCCCATTTTTGGTCTTAAGGAACGTCACGCGCCCGTGATTAACCTGCTCACCGCGCAGCGTGCTGCCTTCACCCCAGCGTGCGCCAGTGCTGAGGCATAGCAGTGCTACGCGTCGATCGTCGCCGGTCAGAGTGTCCAGTAATTTGCTGATCTCTGATTTGGCGAGATAGGTCATAGCTGGGGGCGCTTCTTTCAGTGGTTCCAGACCCTTACAGGGGTTATCCTTCCTGAACTCTTCCAGCTTTATCAACGTGCTGAACATCCCGGACAAACGGTAAATATCCCGATTGATCGTTGCTGCACTGATACCGTCTTCCAGCCTTTGGCTTCGGTGCTGTGCAATCATTCGCTTGTTCAGTCGGTTAACGGCTGGATCACCCAACGCCCTGATCGTTTTATTCAGGTGCCGTTTTTCAATCTCGCCATTTTCCTGAGTCTGTCCATACAGCAGCCACCAGGTATCTAACAACTCGCTTAAGGTGCGGCGGTCAACGCTCGCGCCCAGCCATTCTTTTTTGTCGGCGTTGGCTAGTACATAACGCTCAAAAAGAACTGCCTCTTGTTTCTTCTCAAATCGCCTGCGGATACGTTTTCCGTTACGTCCGCGCGGCCATACGTCCACTTCATATTGACCACCTTCGAGCTTCTTAATCGACATAAGAAAGCCCTCTGGCGTTTATTTCTCCATCCTGATAACAGATAGTGAAAATGTAATGTTTATAAACGGTTAACCAGTTTGTTTCTCGGAGCGGTCTGATCCAGTTGACTCTGGCCCAATGTGTGCGAGGGCCGGTGCGATTTGACCAGCTTGAGGGGCGGTCTTATCTGTCATGAGCCAGAGCGTGTATTTTGCAAAGCGGGGATGTTGTGTGATCTTTAACAAGATTTCACTACCAACGCCTTCTCTTCTCCCCATCTCGTAATGCTTTTGAGTGCCTGCCGGAATACCTGTCAATTCAAAGAATTGAGTTCTGGATAGCCCTTCTGCATCCCTTATAGCTCGAATTTTTTCCCCAATCCCGCTTGACTGGGTCTCATTTGATACCATATCCTTCTCCTTGTTGGGTCTCAATTGATACCATTAAGATGAAATGGCAACCGCCAATATAAGCAGTTACAAGCCGAAATAAGCGCCTAGCGCCAATGGGGATTATGACACATGACTGAGAAAGATTTAGAGGGGTTCATTGAAGTGCGTCACGCCGTTGACGCAGTTCCATACCCAAAATTCGCCGAGTTAATCGGTAAGAAGCCCGCCACGGTTAAGAGCATGATTGAAGACGGTAAGTTGCCGATCATCCCGTGGAAGAACCCGGACAGCCTGGGCGCCCGTGCTGAGAACTGGATCTATATTCCTGAGTTCAACCGCGCAATGCGTGACGCCTACTACAACCGTCCGAGAGAGCAGCGCGACGCTTGGTTGCTGTGGATCGGTCTTTGAGGTTATCGCGATGAGCCAGAAAACAGCCAACCACGAAAACCGGGTGCGTGAATGCAACGACATTCTGGACACCCATTTAAAAGATATGCAAACGGGCTTCATGATTCGCACCAATAGCGGCGAGTTTATGATCAGGGATAAAAAGCTGATTAAGAAAATAACCAAAGACGTGGCCCGCCATGTTGATGGTGAATTGCTTAAATTGGGAATGTGAGGGGGCTTTTGTGGCTGTGCAATTAATACAGTTAAGTCGTCATTCATATTTATATCGTGGCTTCACTATTCAGAAATGCCCGCGTAATCCTTTTACGTTTAAGCACTCTTATCGTATTTCCAGCAATGGCGATTATTATGGGCGTGACTTTGCTTTAGCGGAAGCCATGCGCACGGTTGATCAGATGTATAAGCAAGGGGGCAGTAATGCACGATGAAGGCCCATCACTGGCAAGCCTGCTTAAGCACGGGTGCCAGGTTACACACTTCAAAAACTCACGCGGCTGGCTGGAAACACCAGACGGAAGATTTTTTAAGCCCGAACCGGCGAAGGTTCAGTTTATCAAAGGTAAAAATAAACCATTTATTTATACCCAAAGAATAAATAAAGGCTTCCTGCTTACACTGGCTGAATTATTTAAAAAGCTAATTAAGTAATTCGGTTTTAAAAAATCAACTCTGTTTTCTCCGCCTCTTTATCAAGTGGCGGCGGTTCAACTCATTCTTTTTTTGAGGAAGAGATTATGACCAGACGTGATCAATATAGCTTCATTTTGCATGTTCTTTTACCTGCTATCGAAAATGAAGGCTTAACCATTAAAACCCGCCGTGATGGTGAGTTAACCCTTTCTGCCACTGGATCAGTAACCACAAATTTTATCAGCACCCTGCGCCAGCACTGCATTGAAGAATTGCAGCGCCCTTCTATTCCAGCTTCCCATTACGGAGTCCTGTAAAATGATCCGCCCGTTCATCAAATGGGCAGGGGGTAAAACCCGTGTCCTCCCTGACCTGCTGCCGCATCTTCCTAAAGCCGACTGCCTGATCGAACCGTTCGTAGGCGGCGCATCGGTATTTCTGGCGACTGAATACCGCCGCTATGTGCTGGCTGATATCAACCCGGATCTTATTAACCTGTATCGGGAAGTCACCCGTTACCCGGACTTAGTGATCGATGCGGCCCGCGAACTGTTCAACAGCAAGAATAGCCCGCAGGGGTACAACGAAGTCCGAGCCGCGTTCAATAAGCAGGTAGGTACGGTAAAAAGCGGTGGGTTGCGTTATGGCGTAGAAATGGCGTGCATCATGCGCGCTGCTCAATTCCTGTATCTGAATCGCCACGGTTATAACGGCTTATGCCGCTACAGTCGTAAGACCGGCTTTAACGTGCCGTTTGGCAAGTATAAGAGCGTCTACTTTCCTGAAAATGAAATCCGCCTGTTTGCAGAAAAGGCCAACGATACAAAGGCAATATTTCTTTGCGCGCCGTTCCAGCGTTCTCTACAGGTCGTCACGGGTGGCGATGTTCTCGTTTACTGCGATCCGCCTTACCTGCCTGAAAGCAAAACAGCCGATTTTACCCAATACCACACCGAACCATTCACGGAAGACAACCACCGCCAGTTAGTCCAGGCACTGCTGGAAGTTAACCGTAAGCATGGCGTGAAGGTCGTCATTTCCAACAGCGACACCGAAGCCACCCGCGCGATTTATCAGCCTTTCAAGATGCACGAAATCAGCGTGCAACGTTCCGTCAGCACTGACAAAGACAACCGCCAGAAGGCCAAAGAAGTGATCGGCGTGCTGCCTGTCTGCGACTGCTGCGGGCGTTACGGCGGCGGTTGCCCTGATTGTGGCGCCGTAATGGGTGATGCGACCTACAACGCGATGGTTGCGGCGGGCACGTTTGACGATCAGGAGGCTTTTTAATGGCAAAAATCTATATCGCTGGCCCTATGAGCGGTTTGCCTGGATTCAATCGGCAGGCCTTTAACCGTGCAGCCGGGCACGTAGTGCGACGCGGAAACGTTGCCCTTAATCCGGCGATTTTGCCGGATGGATTAGAGCAGGCGGAATACATGGATATTTGCTTCGCCATGTTGCGTTGTGCTGACGGGATCTTCTTGCTGGATGGCTGGCAGCAGTCTGCCGGAGCCAGGGCAGAGCGCGCGCTTGCTGAAAAGTTAGGGTTGGATATTCAGCACCAACTGATTGATCGGCTGGAGGGGGGGTCATGATTTCGCTTCATGATGGAGATGCCTCTTTCGCCTCATCTTTTACGAAGGTTGTTTATTCTGAGGATGGCAAACAGTGCTTTTCGGCTGGGTTTAAGCCAACCAAAGGTAAAAAATTCGTTGTCCTCCTGTTGGGTGAGGTGGATAAAACAGCGATTGATTATGATCTTGAAGCTGCATTAAACCGGCTTGGCTTTTACCGGAAAGAAGATAACCGGTAATGAGTGAAGCCCGTGGCCGTCGCGCCCCTTCTCCACCTCCACCGTTTCCGGGTAGCACTGACAATGCTATCCCTTACGCTTATGGCGGGAACAAACCATACCAGCCGATTGGCGTTGATGTAGCGCCGGGGCTGGATGGTTTCGACTATCTCACGCCGGACGGCACCCGCAAGCATATTGCGTTGAGTGAACTGGTAGCGGAGGACGAAAAGCCGGAGCGCAGCAAGCTGCTGCGTCGCCGTCTGGCTTCCCTTCCGCAGTATATCCGCCGCCACTTTGCCGCGAAGCTGGATGAACTGGACGCGAAAGACCGCAAAGCGGCAGATCACTGGCTGGTTAATACCTTTGAGCGCCACGTATTAACGCGTATTGATAGCGTGAACAGTGTTTACCAGCCTGACACTGTGATGCCCGGCATTCTGCTGCCAATCCGCGATCAGCTTTTCCGTATGCTCTGGGCAGGGAAGAAAGAGTTAAAAAGACTGGCTTATACGCTTGCCGATATCTTTACGAGCGAGTTTATACGCGAGTCCGATCACCAATTGGCGCGCACCGGCGATCCTGAGTTCGCGGCGCTTTCTGGCTATGGCCGTATTGCGTCGCTGGCGGTGCATCTAAAAACGCCGATCCCCGGCTGGACAGCGTATTGCAATGAAGAACTTGAAGCGGAGGACGCGTTACGCGCGGTTCTCCGTCTTGAGTCACCGCAATGGTGGTTAAACCGTCTGCGCCGTATCCATGCCCGGTGGCGTGAGCATTTGATGATCGCAGCGGGATACGTCCAGAAAAAATCTTCTCCATACAGTAGCGCCCCGTGCCTTACGGAATGGCTGGCCCAGAAAAAGGCTAACCGTGAATACCTTAAGGCTATGGAACTGGAAGACCAGGACACGGGCGAGCGCATTTCCCTGATCGATAAAGTCGCCGGCAGTGTTGCCAATCCGGCCAACCGTCGCCGCGAACTCATGACGAGAATGCGCGGATTTGAAGATCTGGCGAAGCTGGAAGGGCTGGCCGGTGACTTCTACACGCTGACAGCGCCTTCCCGCTATCACGCTATGCAGCATAACGGGCGCCGTAATAACAAATACTGTGGCGCGTCGCCGCGTGAGACACAGCAATATCTTTGCAAAGTCTGGGCGAGAACCCGCGCCGCATGGAAGAGAAAAGGGATCCGTGTTTTCGGCTTTCGTGTTGTTGAACCGCACCACGATGCAACGCCGCACTGGCACTTACTTCTTTTCATGCGCCCGGAAAAGGTCGAACAGGCGCGCGATATCTTCCGAAAATATGCCCTGAGAGAAGACGGCAACGAGCCGGGAGCGTGGGAGCACCGCCTTGAATTTAAACCGATTGATGACGCTTTAGGCAGCGCAACCGGCTACATAGCGAAATACATTTCGAAGAATATCGACGGCTTCGCGCTGGATGGTGAGAAGGACGACGAAACCGGGGAAGACCTGAAAGAAATGTCACTCCGCGTTAGCGCGTGGGCGTCGCGCTGGTCGATTCGCCAGTTTCAGCAGATCGGCGGTGCGCCGGTCACGGTATATCGCGAACTTCGCCGCCTGGGCAATCGTGAACTTGTTTTACACCCTGAACTGGAAACCGCACGGCAAGCCGCTGATGCAGGCGAGTGGGATAACTACGTATTAGCCCAGGGTGGCCCGTTGGTTGAGCGCGATAATCTGCGTATCCGTCTGAACTATGAAACCACTGAAAACGGCAACGCCTACGGCGATGACGTCCAGCGAATCACCGGTATCTATTGCCCGATTACGGGCAATGACTCTTTGATCTTCACCCGCACCACTCAATACAAAATCGTGCCGAAGCGCCAGAGCGCTGACGGTGTGGCCGTTGACGTTGGTTTTTCAGGCGGCAACGCCGCACCTCGGAGTTCTGTCAATAACTGTACGCGGGATCCCGCGACAAGTGCAGACGGTCTTGAACATGCCGATCACGAAGTGGGCGAGACGGTGAATTTTGATGCTCTTTCACGGCAAGAAAAGCGGGAACTGGCGCAGCGATTAAGTGACGATGTACGCGCCAAGCGGAAAACGCGGCCACCGGAACGGGAAGAGGGAGCAGGGCTATCAGTCAAAGAGCAGCAGATCAGTGAACTGCTAGCGCTACGTGGAATTGATGCCAGCGCTGGAATGGTCAGATCGATGATGGCCGGTGCGTCAGTGGCGTACGGCGATCTTGTTATGACCGTGCAGGACGGGCGGCTGGTATCGCGCAACCGCGCAGCGTCCGGGCTGGATAAGCTACCGTCGCAGGTGATGGCGGCGAAGCAAAAAACAAGTGATCTTGTGAACAGGATGAAAGCAGCATTTTCGCGGAACTAAGCCGATATAAGCCGCTCTAAGAAGCAATTACCCATTTTCCACACAATCGAAATAGTTATGACTTTCGCCGTTTTCTGCTTATAGTGTGCGCGCTTTTGTGTCATAACTAAGCTAATAATAAATGGCATTTCGCTTACACACGCAGTTAGGAGGCTCTTATGACGAACCATAATCAGATGAGTCAGATATATTCTAAATTCGGCCGGGCCGGGTTTAATCTCTCTTACATCCGCAGGTTGTTGCCTGACTGGTGGGATGAGAAGCTTGCTGACACCCCATCAGGGCGCCAGTATGCTTGCCTGCACCTTGCGCGTATGTTTAGCATTCTCCCGGATAGCCTGAAAGATGGTAGCGAAGGGGTGTGCTTTAATTTTGGTGGAAACCATAAATATAAACATCGCCAAAATGTAGCCGAGAACGATTTAGATATCGCTACTGCTGTTGCCTATACTGCGGCCGGTATTGTCGCGTCTAATTTCAAAGTCCCTTACGATGCCAGTGCAGTGCTGGATCCTTTGGCGATAAGAACCCAAATTCTTACTAAGGAATCATGGGTATCGCTAGATAGCCTGGTAACATACTGTCATTCGATTGGCATTCCTGTTGTTTATCTAAAATGCTTCCCTCAAGCTGCCAAAAAAATGGCCGGGCTGGCGCTAATGAGTCACGGGCGCCCGGTGATTGTTCTTACTCAGCCTCAGAAATATGGCTATATGCTGTTTGATCTCGCGCATGAGTTAGGCCATATCGCCAGAGGGCATCTGAACGCAGAAAACGGGCAGTGCCATATTGATGCAAAAATTGAGAATGCTTCGACGGACAACGTAGAGAAAGAAGCCAACGAATTCGCCTTCCAGGTCATTTCGGGGCAGAAGTCTTTACGTATCGTTCCTACCGCTGGCAGGTTGAATGGGCCTGGCTTGGCTCGCGCGGCTCAAAAGTTTGGAAGTGATAATCACATTGACCCGACTCACATCGCTTTAAATTATGGTTTCGCGCAGAACTGCTGGGGCGCTGCTGTTAACGCTGTTAAAGCACTCTGTGCTGGTGAAGACTCAGATCAGGATTTTGTGAGGGCCATGATGAAAAGCGGAATGGATTTAGAAAATATCCACGAAGATGATCTTAAGGTTTTAGAAAATCTAATCGGGGAATAATAAGTGATTGTTCTTTCTGACAATGATGTCATTTTGAAGCTGGCCCAGTGCAATCTGTTATCACAACTGCCAGTGGTTTTTAATCAACCCCCCGAACAGATCTTCATTAACCCTGCTGCTCGTTTTCAGCTTCTGCCGAAAAATCCTGATAAAGCAATCAGGAAGTGTGGTAGCCAGGTTGTTTACGAGCAGGTTGGCGCCTTCATTGAATCTGTACAGGATATCCCGGAAGTTCAGGACTCACAGCTTATTGAGCTTTTGGGGAGTGTGCCCGGAATTGATGTAGGCGAACAGCTATTGCTTGCCTCGTGCATAGAGAATCCAGAAGCCATTTTCATGACTGGTGATCGCCGCTGTTTGACTGCAATTGTTGCAAACCAACCGGCCCTTGCCGTAGTTCATCAACGCTTATTGGATGCAGTTGTTACATTTGAGTCGTCGCTTTTGTTATGTGTCCACGGTACTGATCAGGCCCAAGTTTATGAAAATTTGGTGAGCAATCCTAAACCTGACGGCATGTTGAAATTGGCTCTTTCAAACGCTGGCGCTGCAATGTGCGAATGTATCTTTTCCCATACTCGTGAGTTTTACGATTACCTTGCCTTCAAAGATCGACTTCCTGATCGGGAGTGGGGAAGGTAAAAAATTAAGGGCTAACAAAGCCCTTTTTTATTGCGCCAAAAACACTGCAAAAAATTGCACGTAAATGCACAAATATTTCGGCATTCGTATTATCACGACAGGCCAGACGGGGCGGGCCTTCCGCTGGTCTGCACATTTGCACAAAAAAGCGGGGTTTCTGCGTGCGGGCGAGGCGGGGGAATGAGCGCGCGCTGAGGGGTGGGATAGGGTCGGTATTATCTGCGCCGATTTTCGCGCCGCTGCGCCTCGCTGCTGCGTCGTTTTCGGTTCGCTGTAGTGGTTTGAGGCAAAAGAAAAGCCCCTGCCAGCGGGCTGCTGAGGGGCTTACGTGCGGTGTGGTCAGTTGCGGCCGTGCTGGCCGTTCCACGGTGGTGGTGGGTGTGTCCGGGCTGGCGTCAGATTGCTGCCTGCAACAGTGCGTAAGGGTTGAAGCGCACCACGTCGATCCCCAGCCAGTCGTTTAACTCTTTCAGGCTTTCTTGTATCGGGGCCAGTTCGTTGATGGAAAACACCTTCGCCGCTTTCTCTACGTCGCCGAAGCCACCGGAGTTATTCGGCATTACCCCCATCAGAACGGGCGGCACGCGGTGCGCGGCTAACAGGTCGTCGCGGGTGGCGTCTTTGATGCCGGTAAACTCATCCTTCGCCGCCACCTGGCTGAACGGCATAATTTGCAGGCCGTCTTTTTTCCCGCCCGCCGCGTAGACAAACAGGTTTTTAAAAGCACCGTTACCGCGTGCATCTTTCAGCGACTTCTTAAGCTTTTCCACATCGTTATTATTCGCCACCGGGTCAGTGAGGTAGACGATCACACCCGCATGACTGCCGTTAATGTAGTAGTTGCGGCGGAACACCGTTGCTTCACCGTTCAGCATGGCGCTTTGTAGCGCGGCTAGGTATTCCGGCGCGCCGTAGATCTCCTGGTGCGGGCTGGGGTTCTTGATCTGGCAGACGCTGCCTGGTTCGAACGCGTGATCGTCAACGTAGCGCGGAACAAACCAGAATTGCGCCGGGTCTATGCCGCGCCGCGTATATTTTGCCTGGCTGTGCCGCAGCTCGATCGGCTGGCCGAGTCGGTTGCGGCGGCATTCCATGTAACAGTTACCGAAAATTAAATAATCCTGCACCCAGGCGGTGAACTCCTGCCGGGTCAACAGCGGGTGCGGTATGTAGCAACTGGCGATAACATTGCGTTTAAATATCAGCGGTGACTGGTGATAGGCGGCAACGTCGAACATGCGCGCCAGCCCGTAGGGGCTGATCGGTGGTTCATACCAGCGGCCATTGTTATGGCATTCGAGGCACTCCATAAGAGACGCGCGATCGTTGACTGCGATCGGGTCGCCAAAGCTGAAAGATTCCACGCTTTCCAGTGGGGTGGCTGCGTTGCTGGCCGTGCTGGCTGGCGCAGCAGTTGGCGCCCTGAATTTTTTTTTGCCGCTCAATTAAAACTCCTCCACAAAACTGCCGTTATCGCCGGTCACTTCCGCGCCGATCGGTTCGTTGTAAATGCCCTGCATAGTTGCCCATGCCAGATCGCCGTGATTGCTGCCACGGGCCCGATCGGACTGGTAGGTAATAACGCCGCCTGCGGTGACTTTACGCACGGTCATAAACGACTGTGCGAGATCCATCATTCCGGCGTCGAACTCAAAGCGCCCGGAACGAATGACCATCAACATTTTGAGCACCATCGACCGCTTAAGAACCGGTGAATAGTTGTATTTAACCGCTTGCGGGAAGAACTTGATCACCAGTTGATAAACCGCATCGCCGATCCCTGTGCCGTCGATAGCAATGTGCTGCACGTTGTAGCGGGTGGTGATCTCTTTAATAAATTTGGCCTGCTCTTCGTACTCCATGCCGCGTAACTGGTGGCGTTCTACCGCGCGGAACTTACCACCTGGCACGGCTGGCGGGGCCAGCACAACCAGCCCGGCGCTGTCGCCTTTGCCGCTGCTGCCGTTGGGGTCATAGCTAACCCAGACAGGGCGATTACCCAGCGGACGGGGTGCAAACGGGTTCCAGTCCGGCCACGCGTCCGGCATGTAGCCATCAACGCCGCAGCCTAAAATTGCGTTGTAGTCGAAGGCGCGTTCCCCTGCTTTAACGAAGGTACATCCGTACAGGTTGGCATATTCGTCAAGGGAGTTTTCGCTACGGATTTCATCAATATCAACCAGATCGAAACCAAGCTTCATGGCGTCTTCCAGCGTGACTATCTGGCGCCAGATGTTATCCCCGCATAGCTTGCCGTTTTTCAGTGCCTTATAACTGGTGTCGATATCCACACGATCGGATCGGCGGCGGCTTTCGTTGAACTGATCGCCAGTCCAGAAGGGATAGGCTTCATGTTCTTCACTGGAAGGCGTCGAAAAGTAGGTGCGGCGTAGTCCTTTTTGTGTCGCCATGCCTGCGGCCACCGAGCGCAGTTTGATGAAATTACTGATCCAGAAGACTTCATCAAGGTACAGATCGCCGGTGTAGCTCTGGGCCGTCGCAGCGGAGGTGCCGAGAAAATACAGGATCGCACCGTTGCTTAACTCAATGGCATCACCGCCCTTAAGTTCTACTCCTATTTCCCTTGCCAGCTTCTGAATGAACCGCTTGAACTGGAACGCCTGGGCGCGGCTGGCTGACAGGAATATCTGGTTATTTCCGGTTTCCAGCGCACGCAAAAGCGCTTCGCGGGCAAAGTACCAGGTGGCACCAATCTGGCGCGATTTGAGGATAAAGCGGTTACGCCGGTTCCACTGTTTGAACCAGCGTTTTTGATGCTCGTATAACGAATCAAAGACCAGGGCGCGAAGCTGGGTTATCTGTTCTTCGGTGAAATGGTTTTTCGGGGTCTTCGCCTTCTTCTCTTTCTCCTGGTCGCGTCGCTCATGCCGTTCGAAGCGGTCAAGCTGGCGCGCCAGCAGGTCAATTTCTTTGAAGTCCTTCGGGGTTTTGTCGTCCTTTTCCACCAGGCGCAGGTAACGAACGTGCGTGCGATCCTGCACCCGCTGCATGGGGGTGGCTTTATCCCATTCATAGCGGCGGCGCCAGCTGTAGATCGTGTTAATGCTCACCCCGATTTCCTTAGAAATCTGAGTGATGCTAAACGCCTGCCAGTAGAGGCTTTTGGCTTTTGTGCTGAGGTCTTCGGCTGTATTCATGGCAACAGGCTATCGCGCTCGCGCGCGCAACAATATCGCCGCTGGTTGTCGCCTGAGTCCGACAAAGTGAAGGCTTTGCGCCTTCCGGCTGCAAAGGGAATGATTGGGGCACTGGTTAATATCAATCGCTTACCAACCCGGAGCTTTGTCACCATGCCAATGACAAATTTTTTTCGCGTCGCAGTCGAAGGCGCAACCTGTGATGGCCGTGTGCTGGAACGTCAGCACATTATCGAAATGGCCGAGCAGTACGATCCCCAGGTCTATGGCGCCCGCGTCAATCTGGAACACATTTTAGGCTGGTCTCCAAACAGTGATTTTCGTGCTTACGGCGACGTTGCTGAAACGAAATATGAAGAAATCGCCGAAGGCCAGTTAAAGGGCAAGTTGGCGCTTCTGGTGAAGGTGGACGCCACGGATGAACTGGTCGAACTGAAGAAGAAACGCCAGAAAATCTACCATAGCATTGAGGTGCATCCGTCCTTTGCCGACACCGGCAAAGCCTATCTTATGGGGCTGGCCTGTACCGATAACCCGGCGAGCCTGGGCACCGAAATGATGAAGTTTTGCACCCAGAACGCCAGCGCCAACCCACTGGCCGCGCGTCACTACGCACCTGAATGCTTCTTCACTGAAACCCTGGAATCATCCCTCGAATTTGCGCAGGAAGAGCCGCCAGCGTCCGACACCGGGAAGAATTTCTTTTCCCGTATCAAGGAAATGCTGACCGGAACCCGCCAGCACTTCGATCGTGAAAATGGCGATATTCGCCAAGCGGTTGAACTGGTAGCGGAAAGCCAGGGTGAATTGCTGGACAAGGTGGAAAAACTGAGCGCAGGGCAGCTTAAGAATAAGCAGACCGCCGAAGCGGTGGAGAAGTTGCGCTCTGAGTTCGACGAGATGAAAGCGCAGCTTTCTACCCAGGACGCCAGCAAATACCGCCGTCCGGAAGCGACCGGCGCAACTGAAAAATCTAACGCCCAGCTTGCTGACTGCTGATCGCCGTCAGTAACGAAGGAACAGTACAGGAAAAATAACTATGCGTAATTCTACCCGTGAATTGTTTGATGCGTATCTTGAGCGACAGGCCGAACTAAATCACATCAACAAATCCCACGTAACAAAGGCGTTCAGCATTGATCCGAGCGTTGAGCAGACGCTTGAAGACAAGGTGCAGCAGTCTTCCGAAATGTTGAAGAAGATTAATATCTACGGCGTTAACGATCAGTCCGGTGAAAAAATCGGTCTGGGTGTGAGCGGCCCGATCTCCAGCACCAACAATTCCACCACCGATCGCCGCCAGCCTGTTTCCGTCACTGCGCTGGATTCGAACAAGTACACCTGTAATAAGGTGAACGCGGATACTTTCGCATCTTATGCGCAGCTTGATGCCTGGGCTAAATTCCCGGATTTCCAGCAGCGTCTGAGCAATCAGATCATTCAGCGTATCGCGCTTGATCGCATCATGATCGGCTTTAACGGAACCAGCTACGCGGATAAGTCCGACCGCAACGCTAACCCGCTTTTGCAGGATTGTGGTATCGGCTGGCTGCAACAGTACCGCGCGAACGCGCCGCAACGAGTCATGAAAGATATCACCGTGACCAGCCGCGACGATTCCAACCAGGTGATCGCTAAAGGTGATTACGGTAACTACGACTCGCTGGTTTATGACGCGGTTAACTCACTGATGGACGAATGGTACAAAGATTCGCCCAATCTGGTGGTGATCACTGGCCGTAACCTGACGGTTAGCCGTTCGTTCCCGATCATCAATGCGGTAAGCACCAATAACCCGAACTCCGAAGCACTGGCCGGTCAGTTGATCGCATCGCGTAAGACGATCGGCAACCTGCCTTCGTTCATCGCGCCTTTCTTCCCTGATGGCAGCATGTTTATCACTTCGTGGGAAAACCTGTCGATTTACTGGCAGGAAGGTGCGCACCGCCGCCGCATTGTGGAAGAGCCGGAATATAACCGTGTCTCTACCTACAGTTCGTCAAATGATGCCTATGTTGTTGAAGATTACGGCTTCGGCTGTCTGATCGAAGGCATTACCGCCGCCGAACCAGCACCGGCACCATAAATCAGCGCAGGCCAGCTAATTGCTGGCCGCTTTGGGGGCATCATGTTGACACCTGCTCAACAACATTTTAACCGCGTGATGGCTGAACGCCGCCACGCCAGCCGTGAGCCGTCGCAGCTTGAAATGACGGCCTACGAAACCATGCTTCACCGCCTGCGACTGGACAAAGCCCGTTTGAGTCGTGTCCAGTCCCAGAAGGCTAAAGCGGATTTAAAACGCGAACTGCTGCCGGATTATCAGCCGTGGATCGAAGGCGTACTTACGGCAGATTCCGGCCAGTCTGACGACGTGTTAACCACCGTCATGATCTGGTGTTGTGACTGCGGAAACATCGCCGAAGCCCTGCGCATTGGTCAGTACGTATTGCGCCATAAGTTGCCGATGCCGGATCAGTATCGCCGCACCACCGCCACCGTACTGGTGGAAGAAATTTGCGATCCCGTCCTGGCTGCATTCAAAGCTAACCCGGCTGTTGCGCCGGTCGCCGCTGACCTGCTGGAAGCATTAAGGGGCTTAACCCTGAACGAAGATATGCCGGATGAGGTGCGCTCAAAGCTGCTTAAGGCGCTGGGGTATACGCTGCGCCTGACTGACAACGTTGAATCGCTTACCGCTGCGGTTGAATACCTGCGCCAGGCGGCAGTGTTGAACCCGAAAAAAGCAGGCGTAACCCGTGATATTGAGCTTCTGCAACGTGCGCTTAAGAAGTCCGGGCAACCTGCTGACGGTGACGGCGCAGACGGCAAGCCAGAAGCAAACAGTACCGAAACCCAGACGGCAACGCCGCCAGCCCAGCCAAAAGCGAAGCGGGAAACCAAAAAGCCCGCCGCTAAAAGCAAGCCAGCAGCGAAGAAAAGAACCACGACAGCCCGCCAGAAGGCGGCGTCATAACCGAACGTGCCCCCGCGCACCCAGGCGGCACGGCAGGCGAAAACAGGCAACGCCGCGTCTTCGCCCTGCCGTCCACCGCCTGACTTATACGGAGTAGAGATCATGAGTCTGGTAGCCACTGAGCCAGTACGGCCACCATCCGATCCAGTGCCTGATGATGGCGGCGCGAGGGTTGAAAGCCTGCCATTCTGGCCGGTCATTTCGCTGGCTGAACTACGCCGCGCGATGCGTCTTGATGGGCAGGTGACAACCGATCGCCTGATGTCGCGAACGGTGGAAGCGGTGGCCCATGTTAATGATCAGCTTTTCCTGTGGCGCCAGGTGCAGATTGATGCGGGCTATGAGTCATTGGCAGAAATTCCGGCCAGTCCGGTGAATGGCACTTCCGTGAAGGTATGGCGCTATAAAAACGCCGTGTATTCACTCACTAAGGCGCTGTTGATTGAAGGCTACCGCGATATTGACACCACCAGTAAAGGCGAAGACCACGCGGCGGCATTGAGCACGCAGATCGATACGCTGTGGCGGGATGTGCGCTGGTCAATCCGTGATATCCAGGACGAAAGCCGGGGTCTGGCGGAGTTGGTGTAATGAACGTTCAGGCGCAGCAAAACGACACGATCGACCTGCTTTGCTGGCGCTATTACGGCAGAACAGCAGGCGTTACCGAGGCGGTGATCGATGCCAATAAGGGCATTTCCGCCGCCACTGAGTTGCAGGCCGGGCAGATTGTCTACCTGCCAGAGATCCAGCCGCCAGCCCAGCGGGAAACCGTGCAGCTATGGGATTAAGGGGGAGGGTATGCACGACACACCACCGGGATTACTCGAACAAACAATGAAATGGATCGCTACTTATCTGCCGACACTGTTTGCGGCTGGTGCGGCGCTGAGTATTTCGGCGCTAATGAGCCTTTACGATGGGCAGTCTTTGCTTAAAACCGCCACCGGATCGCTGGTATGTGGGATTGTCACGCTTGCTGTGGCCGGTTCGCTGGAATATCTGGGGCTTCCGTCCAACGCAGTCACATTCGTGGGCGCCTCAATCGGATTTATGGGCGCGGATAAAGTCCGCAACAAAGTTACCGGGTTTATCGAAAACCGAATCGGAGGGATGAAAGGTGGAGATGAGCAATAACGGCATCAACATGCTGAAAGGTTTTGAAGGGTGCAGGCTGGCCGCTTATCAGGATTCCGTAGGCGTCTGGACGATCGGTTATGGATGGACTCAACCCGTTAACGGCGTGCCGGTTGGCAAGGGCATGACCATTACGCAGGAAACTGCCGATAGCCTGTTGCGTAGCGGTCTGGTGCAGTATGAAAAAGGCGTTACAGGGCTGGTTAAAGTCACCATTAATCAAAATCAGTTCGATGCGCTGGTTGATTTTGCCTACAACCTGGGCGTAAAGGCGCTGGAAGGTTCCACTCTGCTGAAAAAGCTGAATGCTGGCGATTACGCCGGGGCTGCGGCTGAGTTTCCAAAATGGAATAAAGCAGGCGGCAAGGTGTTGCCGGGGCTGGTTAAGCGTCGGGAAGCCGAGCGCACGTTATTTCTGGCCTGACATTTTTAACTGTGCTGGCCGTGTGTATCGAGCGCGGTCATTTTTGACAGTGCTCCAGCACGTCCGGTAATGACAGTGCGAGCTGGCGAGAGGTTTAGAGATGGGGTTGTCACGCTGGAAAGTGATTGTTTGTCTTGTGCTGGCCGCTGCTGCTGTTTGGGGTTTTAGCCACTGGCGTTACAGCGTCGGTTATGGTGATGCCGATCAGCACTGGCGTAAAGAGTGGGCGCAACGTGATGCACGCGACGTCGCCGCACTGGCACAAAGGCAGGCTGAGGCCAGGGCAGAAGAACAACGCCGACAAGGTGAAATTGATGCGATCAGAAAACAAACCAGCCAGCAGCTTGCTGGCGTGCAGGCTGCTGCCGATCGTGCCAGTGCTGTTTCTCGTGGGCTGCACGCCAAAGCCGACGAACTCGCCAGGCAACTGGCAGACCGTGAACGCGCCTGTGGTGCCGGAACTTCCGGCAGAAGCGAGGCAAAAGCCAGCGGTGCCGCATTGCTTGCCGACCTGTTTAAGCGGGCTGACGAGCGAGCGGGGGAACTGGCAAGAGAAGCTGATGAAGCAAGAGCCAGAGGATTAGCCTGTGAGGCTGCGTATGATGCGGTTAAGTCCGGGGGGAATAAGTAATGCTTAAACCCGATTTGCTGCGCCAGATGATAAGCCAGCATGTGCCCTGGCTGCGTGAGAATCCCGATAATCTGGCGGTTTACCTGCGTAAAGGCCGTATGGTCAGCACCGGCCAGCGTGCTGCTGCGTTTGAGTATCGCTATACGCTGGAAGTGCTGGTGATGGATTACCCTGAATCTCTGGATACTATCAGCGTGCCGGTGCTGGCATGGGCGCGCTTATATCAGCCTGATCTGTTGTTTAACCCGGACAGGCAGCAGAACGGCATAACATTCGAAGCCGATATCCTGAGTAACAGCACGATGGACGTGCTGATCCAGATTCAGGCTGATGAAGCGGTGATCGTCACCCGTGAAGATGGCGAGATCGTCACCCGTCACCGTGCTGACCCTGCACCGGGGCCAGAAATTGGCGCGTGGTCACTGGTATTTGTTGATGAGGTCAGCGGCGAAACATGGCAGGACAACAAACCGATCCCCTCTTCCAGCAGTTAGACGACTGGCTAGCCAGCGTGGCCGCGCAGCTTTCGACCGGGCACCGTCGCAAGCTGACGCGCGACGTTGCGATCGGGCTGCGTAAGCGCCAGCAAAAGCGTATCGCCAGCCAGAAGAACCCCAGCGGTGAAAGCTATCAGGCCCGCCGCCGCAAAATCCTGCGAACCCAGGGCGGGATAAAGTTCATATGGAATGATGAGGCCAGGGAGTTACGCAACTGGCGAACCACGGGCAGGGGTGAGCACCGCGCAATCACCGGCTATGACGTGGATCGCGGTGCCCTGCGCACGTTCTATAAGCGCGATATCCAGCGCTATATTGAAATCAATCTCAACCAGTCAAAGCAAAACCGCACCAGAAAGGATCCGATGTTCCGCAAGCTGCGCACCGCACGCTTTCTTAAGGCTTACGGTACGGGCGGCATGGCTGTGGTTGGCTTTCAGGGGCATACCGCCGAAATTGCCAGCGTTCACCAGTACGGTGAAGTCGATAACGTGGTGCCGGGTGCCCGTGCACGCTACCCGGTGCGTGAACTCCTGGGCATGACCGAGGGGGATTTAGACTGGCTGGCCGATACTGTTGTCGCCTTCATGCAAGAGATTTGATTGTCACCAACCCGCCACAATGGCGCCGCGTTGTTTGCGCGCGCGCGACTCATGATACTGACTGCATAACCCAAAAGCCGAAACGGTCGTAAAGCCTGCTACCGGGTGGAAGCGACGCCGGACAGCGTAACCGGCACCACGGGAAACAGTCAGCACTATGAATTTAAACGAACTCTATCGCCTTATCTGCAATCTCGCCCGCATTGGCACCGTGCTGGAAGTGGATACGGAAAAGTACCTTGCGCGCGTCGAAACAGGCGAGAACAAAACCGACTGGATCCGCTGGGCAGTGCCGCGCGCCGGTGAAGCTGTGACGTGGTGGGCGCCGACAGTGGGCGAACAGGTTTATATTTTGTGCCCCTGCGGTGAGATGGAAACGGCATTCATTGCCGGAAGCCTTTACAGCGAAGACGCACCGCCGCCAGATGCTGGCGCTACCACCTGCGTAATCTTGCACCCGGATGGCGCCCGTATCTCATATGACCCAGAGGCCAGCGCGCTGGTTGTCAGCGGGGTGAAAACGGCAAGCGTCACCGCGTCGGAATCCATTACCGCCACCGTGCCGGTGGTAACGGTCAAGGCAGATACGCGCGTTACCCTGGACACGCCGGAAGTGGTCTGCACCAACAAGCTGATCACCGCCACGCTGGAAGTGCAAAACGGCGGGGAAATGAAGGGCAATATTACCCATTCAGGCGGATCGCTTTCGTCTAATGGTGTCGTTGTCCATTCGCACAAACATAGTGGCGTTCAGTCCGGTGGTAGTAATACAGGTGGCCCGGTATGAGTACAGTCCGTTACAGCGGCATGAATGCCAGTTCAGGCCATGCCATCACCGACAACGAGCATATAGCGCAGTCTATCGGCGATATTCTGTTAACGCCGATCGGTTCCCGTGTAATGCGCCGCGCTTACGGTTCGCAGATTTTCAACCTGATAGATCAGCCGGTCGATAACGCCATAACGAAGCTGCGCGTTATGTCTGCCATCTACAGCGCCCTGTATTTATGGGAACCGCGGATCTCTCTGACCAGTATCACCCTGAGCGCGCCGGGTGCCGGTCGGCTGGTTGCCACTATCCAGGCCAACCGCACCGACAATCAGACGCCATTTAACGCCGATATTACATTGAGGGGCCAGGCATGAGCGGCACGATCGATTTATCGCAGCTACCGCCGCCCGTGGTGGTTGAACCGCTGGACTTCGAAACGCTTTTCGCGCAGCGCAAGGCCGCGTTTATTGCGATGTACCCGGAAGACGAACAGGAAGAGATCGCCCGTACGCTTGAGCTTGAATCGGAGCCGATCACCATGCTGTTGGAAGAGAATTGCTATCGCGAATTGCTGTTGCGCCAGCGGGTGAATGAAGCGGCCCGCGCGGTGATGCTGGCTTATTCCACGGATAGCGATTTGGATAATCTGGCGGTCAATTTCAACGTTGAACGTCTGACCATTCAGGAAGAAGACGACAGCGTTACCCCGCCAATTGAAGCCGTGATGGAGTCAGACGCGGATTTACGCACGCGTACCCAGCAGGCTTTTGAAGGTCTGAGCGTGGCCGGGCCAACGGCTGCATATGAGTTTTGGGGCCGTTCGGCTGACGGGCGCGTAGCCGATATTTCGGCGGTCAGTCCTACGCCTGCCTGCGTCACCATTTCGGTACTGTCGCGCGAAGGTGACGGAACGGCCAGCGATGATCTGCTTTCCGTTGTCGCTGCCGCTCTGAACGATGAAGAGGTGCGCCCGGTGGCTGACAGGGTAACGGTACAGTCTGCGGAGATCGTGCCGTATCAGATTGATGCGACGCTTTACATCTACCCTGGGCCGGAAGCCGAACCCGTCCGGCAGGCATCGGAACAGCAGTTACAGGCGTATATTGCCGCGCAGAATCGCTTAGGGCGCGATATCCGTCTTTCTGCTATCTACGCCGCCTTGCACGTTGAAGGCGTCCAGCGCGTTGAACTGGCGCAGCCTGTTGCGGATATCGTGCTGAGTGACTACCAGGCATCGCACTGCACCGAATACACCATAACGGTGGGTGGTTACGATGAGTAATGACCTGTTACCACCCAGCGCCAGCCGAATGGAGCGAGTCGCCGCGCGCGTCTGCGCGTCGTTGGGTGAAGTGCCCGTGCCATTGCGCCAGTTGTGGAACCCGTGGACGTGTCGGGCCGATCTGCTGCCCTATCTGGCGTGGGCCTTCTCCGTTGATCGCTGGGATGAGGCCTGGCCGATCAGCACGAAACGAAAGGCTGTGGCCGATGCGTTCTATCTGCATAAGTACAAAGGTACAACGGGTGCCATGCGCCGGGTTGTGGAGCCCTTCGGCTTCTTCATCCGGGTTAACGAGTGGTGGAACATTGATACCGCACCGGGCACCTTCACGCTGGATATTGGCGTGGAAGACCAGGGCATTAGTGAAGAAACCTATCAGGAGCTTGAACGCCTGATCGCCGATGTGAAACCGTGCAGCCGCCATATGCTGGGAATGTCTCTTCACCTGCAAACAACCGGCGATTTGTATATCGGCGCGGGCAGTTATTCCGGCGATACGCTGACCGTGTACCCGTATTTCCCTGAAACCATAGCCGTGGGCGGTGATGATTACACCGGGGCGGCAATCCATTTAATTGATACCGTGGAGATCGCAAGTGGCGACTAAATATTATGCCGTGCTAACCAATGTGGGCGCGGCGAAAATGGCAAATGCCACGGCATTGGGTGCGCAGGTTGAGATCACCCAGATGGCTGTAGGCGATGGTAACGGCGCATTGCCGACGCCTAACCCGGCACAAACGGCGCTGGTTCATGAGCTGCGTCGCGCACCGCTCAATACCCTGAGTATTGACCCGAACAACGCCAACCAGATTATTGCCGAACAAGTGATCCCCGAAGACGTGGGCGGGTGGTGGATCCGTGAAATCGGCTTATTCGATAAAGACGGCGATATGATTGCTGTAGCCAACTGCGCGGAAACCTATAAGCCGCAGTTGCAGGAGGGGAGCGGGCGCGTACAAGTTATTCGCGTGATCCTGATTGTCAGCAGCACCGAAGCCGTTACGTTGAAGATTGATCCGGCTGTTGTACTGGCAACACGCCAGTATGTTGACAACCAGCTGAGTGCGCATGAGCAGTCTCGTAAACACCCGGATGCGTCAACGACGGACAAGGGGTTTGTGCAGCTCAGTAGCAGTGTGAACAGTGAAAGCGAATCGCAGGCGGCAACACCGAAGGCCGTTAAAATTGCGATGGATAACGCGACCGCACGGCTGGCAAAAGATCGTAACCTGTCGGACTTACCCAATCCTGCATTAGCCCGGCAGAATTTAGCGCTGGGTGACAGCTCGACGAGAAATGTTGGAACAACGGCCGGAACGGTAGCTTCGGGGGATGATGCCCGAATTACCGGGGCGATGCAGAAAAGCCAAAACGGCGGGGATATTCCTGACGTGGCGAAGTTTCTACAAAACATTGGTTTGCAATTCTTCAAATCGTCGCCATCCGAGCAGCCGACCGCCTTCACGAGTATCTTGTCGCCGGATGGAAAACTCAGGATCGTGTTGGCTAATAACGGAGAATGGGGAGTTCAGGATGAACAGGGAAATACTGTGGCCCTTCCTCCATCCCGTGGCGGAACGGGTGCGACCAGTGCAAAACAGGCTGTAATTAATCTTGGTCTGGGGGCTGGCGCTCCAGCAATCGGCGTGCCTTTCTTCTGGCCGTCCTCTGCGATGCCTAACACCGTCATGCCTGAATGGTCGGACATGGTTTTTCTGAAATATAATGGCTCAACTTTCTCTGCATCTGCCTATCCCAAGCTTGCTCTGGTAAACCCCAGCCTGACACTTCCTGATGCGCGTGGTGAATTTATTCGGGTCTGGGATGACGGACGTGGAGTTGACAGCGGCAGGGCACTATTAAGCGCCCAGAGTGATGCCCAGCAAGCAGTCACTGGTAGTGTTGTTGATGTGACGATGGGAGTTAACGCATCTGCAAGTGGGGCATTCCAAATGACCCAGTTGACACCAACAGGTCTAACTGCGGGAACTGCAAGTGACTTTAACCAAAAGAATGTCTATTTAGACACTTCAAGAGTTAATCGCACTGCTGCTGAAAATCGTCCACGCAACGTTGCATTTAATTTCCTCGTAAGGGCTAAATAATGAAACCTGTTTTTGATGAGAATGGTCTGGCAACAGAACCGGGCAACATTCGTTGTTTTTATTACGGCCCCGAGACGGGGGAATATTCGGGGTGGTCTGATGAATACATTAACCTCGGTGTAAGTATGCCCGGCTATTCGACGGACAAAGACCCTGGTGATGAAGTGAGCGGCAAAGTCGCCGTATTTACAGATGGAGAGTGGACTCAGGAGGAGGATCATCGGGGCGAAACTGTCTATTCAATCACTGACGCTAAAGCTTCTACTGTCGATTATATCGGGCCTATCAATGCCGGTTACACCAGCATTTCGCCTTCCGGTCCTTACCAGAAATGGAATGGTAAAACATGGGTGACCGATGCAGATGCGAAGCAGGTTGCAGATGTAGCGGCAGCGGAGCAAAAAAAGGCATCTTTAATAGCTAATGCTCAGGTAACGATCAGCCTCTGGCAGACAGAACTACAGTTAGGCCTTATCAGCGATGAAGATAAAGCCAGCCTGATCGCCTGGATGAAATACATCAAGGCAGTGCAGGCGGTGGATACGTCGAAAGCGCCGGATATAATCTGGCCGGATAAGCCGGAATAAGTTTTCATTCCGGCACGCATGGCCGGTACTAACCGTGCTGGCCGTGCGTATCGAGTACAGTCATTTTTAACGGTGCTGCAGCACGGTCAGTTATGGCGGCGTGTTCCGGAAGACAAAGCGGGCAAAGGCCCGCTTTTCTTATATCGAAAGGTTGGTTTTCACCAGAGAGAAGAGATCGTCGGTGGTCGTTTCGGCCAGCTTTTCCCGTATGTCCTCGCTTACCCGTTTCAGGTTGAGCGTAAAATCAATTTTCTTTGCCTTCCCGTCCTTAAAAAACTCCGTCCGGTTTTGCGTGATCTGCTCAATTACATACATGCCGTAGATCCTGCCCGTGCCTTCAATCAGGGGCCACGGGCGCCCGGAAAAAGCCATAGTTTCCAGCATGACAAGCGACACATCACCGCCGCTTATTTCGGGGTACAGCGTGCCGCTGAGTACGAACGGTTCTTCATCAGCGCCGATGAACTGATAGCGCGGGGATTTCCCCACGCGATCGTTTTTGACGTGCCGCCAGGAGTTGGTTTTATTCGCACTCTGGTAAGGCGTGGTTTGCAGTGAAAAGGGGAACATCCCCAGAATCATCATCATGATATTGCCCTTAGACGTGATCGGTCAGTTGGGAACGCTTGCGCCGGTCGGCCTGCTGCTTCGCTAACGCAAGTTCTTCGCGCACGCGCCTGATAATGGTTTCTTCATTCAGTTTCTGGCCGCTAAAGTCGAAGTTAAGGTTATATACATCGCCACCCGGCGCAGGCATAAGCGCAGCGACGGTGGCCGCAGACGGCGACGCCGAAACGGGCACCCGTGCGGCGGGCTTCTCAACCTGCCACGGCGTAACGGAAGCGATCAGAGATCCGGCCTGCTGCGTCACCCAATCCGTAAGGGATGGTAGCTGGCGCTGCGCCTGCTTAAGCGGTTCCGAATATCCGCCCCGGATCGGGATATAGGGCTGCTTATTCTTGAAGACGATTTCGCCGGGGCCGTCTTTCTTCTCCGTGGTATTGGTGGCGATCTTGTCCAGGCTGCTGCTCATCTTCGGCACGATGTTGGCCGGGCCCTTGAGCGAATTAATTAAGCTTTCCTGCTTTTTCTGCTGGTCAATGGCCTGCTGTTGCTTCTGGTTGGTTTTCTTCTGCTGATCGTCCTTCGGCGACCAGTTCCAACCCTTTTTAACCATTTTCTTTTGCTGCGGATCCCACTCCCAGACAACAGGGTCTTTGTGCATACTTTCCGCAGCTTGCTGCGCTGCTTTTGTTGCGTCGGGGATGGCGCCGAGTTTTTCCAGTACCCATCCTATACCGCGCGCTATTCCTTCGATTATTGGTGTTAATGCAGATAGAGCGTTACCGACAACCTTACCGAATGTTTCCCCGGCACTGGTGCAGGAGGCCAGCGCTTCGCTGGAGAACTGGATAGGTTCGAATAGTTTTGTGAACCACTCCCAGACGCCACCGACAGCATTACCGATAGAGTCAAAGAGTGGGGCTAGTGGTGCAAAGGCTGTACTAAATGCTGCGGTTAAAGGCTGTAAGCCACTCATTAACCCGGTGTAAAAGCCAGTGAAAAAGGCTTTTATAGGTTCCCAGAATTTAATAACGGCAATCGCTGCTGCTGATAAAGCGATTACCAGTATTCCAATAGGGCTAAGAAGTAATGATAACCCGCCACCCAACGCCATCATTACGGTGCGTCCAACGTTCAGCAAAGCGCCGAAACCGGAGGTTGCCAGAGTTCTGAGGCCATTACCAAGCCAGGTTATAGCCGTCATAGGCCTTGTGAATAGGGTAAATAGCCCCTGTCCGGCAGCAACAGCACCGCGTGAAAGTGCCATTAACGCTGTGTTTAACCCGCCAATAGCTTGTTTGCTAAATTGGGTAATGCCAGATGCAGCAGATCGGAAGAGGGCAGGCCAGTCTTTAATACTTCGGCCCACGCCAGATAGTGAGGGGATCAGCCCGCGTAATGTGTTGGATAATTTTCCCAGCGAACCTATGAGGGGAGTTACCCCACCGGAGCCAGCCAGCGTGGTGAAGCTGAGGCGAACAAGTGCCATCGGGCCGAGCACTGCGCCGATGGACAGCATCAGGCCACCCACGACAACCAGCAACGCGCCTATGGCTGCGGTGACTTTCATGATTGAACCAACCAGCGCCGGGTTTGCCTCAACCCAACGGCGGACGCTGCCAACCACCTTACTGACGGTAAGCATGATATCCATCAGCGGTTCGCGGAGCGTTTCCCCTGCTGAACTGAATGCGTTAACCGCGCCGGTTTTGGTCAGTTGCCATTGAGCAGAAAGGGAAGCTTTATTGATATCAGATTCCCGATTCATGGAACCTTTAGCGGCTGCGCCCTGCGTCAGTTCTATCTGGCGGCGTAGTTCGGGCAGGTTGTTCGCAAGTTTCTGCGCATCATCGCCGAACTCTTTACCGAAAATCTGAGTAAGGTTGGCTACCTGCTTATCTGGTGCAAGTTTTTTGGACGCTTCCAGCACTGAAATGATCGTGCCCATCGCGTCCACTGACATGCTTTTCTGGACTTTTTCAGCATTGACGCCGATTTCATCCAGCGCACCCAAAAATTTATCGCTTTGTACTGTGGCGATCGATAGTTCGCGCACCATTGCATTGGTTGCGCTAGCGGCAACTTCGGCAGGTGATCCAAGCGTCAGAAAGGTGGAACCCAGCGCGGCGGCTTGCTTGTAATCCAGTTGGCTGGCAAGTCCGCCAACGCGCTGGAGCACGTCGATAATATCGGAGCCTTTCGACTTCGCGTTATCGTCCAGGTAGTTTATGGCGTCGCCTAACTGTTCAATGTTTTGGGTAGGGATTTTATACAGCCCGGCAATCTTGCCGAGACTTTCAGAAAGCTGGTCGGCGGGAAGTTCAAAGGCAACAGAAGCCTTTGCCGCCATGCTGGCGAAAGACAGCAGATCGGCTTTTTGTTTTTCCCACGGATCATCGCTGTTTGCTACGCCCATACGTGCGCCGCCTTCGACCAGTGCGGCATAGTCAACAGCACCGTTTGCCATTGGAAGCTTTTCGCTGGCATCCATGATCGCCCGCTGCATTTCTTCATACTGCGGGGTGCGGTTGCCGCTGTCGTCACGCAAGCCATTTACCTGTTTGGCTACGCCCTTCATCGCGTCTTCAAGGTTGCTGTAGGATTTCACCGCAGCGGCGATAGGTGCGAGGGTTGCCGCCCCTACTGCGGCGGTTTTCATCCCCCCGCTCATCATCTTTTCGCCGGTTTCTTTGGCACGGCTGTAACGGGCCTGCGCCTGGTTAACAGCGTCAAGCCGTCGCTGCTGTTCGGCAAGCTGGCGGTTATATTGCGCGGTGCGCTGGTTGATCTGTTCCGTCGCCCGGCTGGCGCTGCTGATCGCAATGCCTTCGCTGTAGAAGCTGGCGCGCAACTGGTTAAGCTGCGTCTGCTCGCCTTTCTGCTGCTGGGTTAACTGGCGAATGGCTGCACGTTGCTGATTGAGGGCGGCAACTTGTTCGGCGCTGCGCTGGCGTAACGGGCCATAAGCCGCCGCCATTTGCCGGGCCTGTTCTTTCGCCTGGGCCAGTTGTTCGGTGGTTTTTTTATTGGCTGTGGTGAGGCGGTCAAAGCTGGTTGCCTGACGCTCAAGCCCTTTAATACTGGTTTTGGTCTGGTTGATTTGAGACGCCAGCGCGGCGGCACTCTGGCGCGCCGCGTTGACAGGGCGGGACATATTATTCAGGGCGCTGAATGCCACCCTGATATTTAAATTGCGGTCTGCCATTAGTGATCTCCACCACTGCGCGCAGCCGCCTGATCACGCCATAACAGTATTTCCTGTACCGTCATGGCGTCCATCTCTACCGGCCGCCAGTGGAATATGACGGCTATATCTGCCATCAGGTCTTCTATGCGTTCGCAGGGGCATCGGATGATTCGTTGCCCGTATCCGTCGCGGTCAGATCCGAAGAGGGTTGCAAAAAATCAACCACCGCGTTGGCTAACTGGCAAAAATCCCAGGTATCCATTCGGGCAATCTCATCGGCGGTTAATGCCGGAGCGGTAACGCGGGGAAGCAGAATAACCAGCGCGTCATAGTTGGACGTCAGCACGTCATAGGCTTTTAAGCCGCGCAGTGATCCAGCCTGTTTAAGCACGGAAGTGATCGCCACTTCGGTGATTTTGGTCTTACCGCGCGTAATAGGGGCGGTAAGAATAACGGTGTTTTCTTTGGTCTTGCTCATGGTGCCGGGTTTCCTTATAAGCCGATGTTAGCGCGGTGTTTTTCCAGCACATCCACACCGGCAACTTTGTAGATCATGTTGAGCACATCAATTTCGATAATTTCTTCGCTATTGATGGTCAGCTTGTAATAGGTGTTTTTCAGGGTGTACTTATGCGAAGTATCATCCCCAACTTTTGCCGAACCGGGATCCAGTTCAGTGAAGCGGCCACGCGTCTGGATTTCGCACGGTACGGCGTCGCCGGTCGCATCGTCCTGGTAAGAGCCAGCAAAGCGCACTTGCATTCCGTCCGCAGTGGTAACGCCCCATTTTTTCATTAGCCCGGCATCCATGCCGCCCAGCGTAATATCCATATCCAGGGCGCCAGCGTCGAAGCCCAGATCCACCGCAACCGAACCCGGCATACCGCCCGCCTGGTAGTCTTCGGTTTTTTTGGTGAGTTTGGCGGGAGTGATTTCCGGCACCATGCCGAAGTAGTTATCCCCGTCAAAGAACATATTGAAATATTTGAGTTTCTTAGGCAGTGCCATAAGCGCCCCCGGTTAGTTATTCACTGCGCTGGAAAACGTAGCGAAGTAGGTATCAGTAAACGTCTGGATCAGGCTGAGATTTTCCAGCGGCGGAACCGGCGTATAGTCGTAATTAATGGTCAGTTGACCATTGCGCAGGTTTTCCGTGGTGTTCGGTTCAGGGTCGTACCAGCAGCGGGCGCCCAGCAGCTTGCCTTCCGTCACATAAGCGGTCAGCTTCTTGTTGATGCCGTCCACGATGTCCTTAACCAGCGACGGGGTAAGCGGTTTATCAACATAATAGAAGTGGGCTTCAGCGACGGTATCCGCAACGATCTGCGCGGTTCGGGTATAACTTTCGAAGATGTACGTTTCCTTGTCGCAGGTACGCGATCCCCAGATGCGGTAGCCGTCCTGCTTGATCAGCGTGGTAACGCCTGCCGCATTCAGTTCGTCGGCGTCGGTATCGGTGCCCTGCAACGTGAAATAGATATCCCGATCCATCCCCAGCACGTTATTAACGGGCACGTTGGAAATGGTTTTATGCCAGCCCTGCGTTGCGTCGATTTTGGCGCGCATCCCAACCGCATGGGCACCCACGGGCACGGTGGCATTGGCCCCGGCGTTGGTGTCGTAGCAGATGAAATTAGGCCAGATGACCATCATTTCACGCTGTGCAAACTGTTCGCGGTAGGTCTTCGCTTCGGCAATCGTATTGCAGCCGTTCGCTGCCACGTAAGCAAACGCGCGCAGCTTTTCGGCAATGACGCCGAGTTGTGCGGCCACCGCTTCCGTATCAAGCCCAGGGACAGCCAGTACACGCGGGCGCACACCTACGCGCATTTCGGCAGACAGCAGCGCGTACATGCCGGTAAAGCGCCCGTTTGCATCGGTGCCGCCAATAACCAGTTGATCCTGTGTCTGCGCGGTGCCGCCTTCTGGTGGAACAATTTTTGACGCATCGGCAACGCGGATCACAATGGTTTGCGGGCTGGTCTGGTCTGAAATCGCTTTCAGGGTGGTAAACAGGGTGCCGGTTTTGCCTGCTTTGCCCAGCATGTTAGCCACGCGGGTGATCAGTACAGGGGTATCCAGCGGGAACGCGTCTTCGTCCGCATCATCAGCGGTGCAGACAACGCCGATCACCGCCGAATCAATGTCGGTGATCATCGTGCTAAGGTCGGTGGTTTCCGTGACGGTTACACCGTGATGGTAGTTAGTGGCCATGTATTTGCCTCGCCAGTTTAATGACTGCGAATATCATTGCGGCAATGGCAGGCCGATGCGATGAATAAGGGTTGTCAGCAACCTGCAACAATGACGGGGCGTTGTTCATGCGCGCGCGCGTGGCGACGATGTACCCCATCATGTTGAAGGGGGTGATATGGACACGACAGAAAACCGATATTCGCCGCGCCCGGCGTTCAGTATTGAAATTGAAGGTAATCAGCTTACGGCGCTGGATAACCGGCTGATCTCCCTTTCCCTGACAGATAACCGGGGCTTTGAAGCGGACACGCTGGATCTGACTCTGGATGATGCAGACGGGCAGGTAGCATTACCATCACGCGGCGCAAAGATATCGGTGGCGCTGGGCTGGGATAATGATCCATTGGTTTTTAAGGGCGTCTATACGGTTGACGAGATCGGACACGCTGGCCCGCCTGACCAGCTAACGATCAGTGCCAGAAGCGCAGATTTCCGCGATACCTTCAACGTGAAGAGGGAATATAGCTGGCACGATATTACCGTGGGGGATGTGGTCGCCAGCATTGCCAGCCGCTACGATCTGCGTGCGGGTGTCAGCGAAGAACTGGCGAAGATTGAGATAGACCACGCCGATCAGACGAGTGAATCAGATATCAGTTTCTTAACGCGCATGGCCGAAATGCTGGGCGCGGTGGCAACCATTAAAAACGGTATGCTTCTGTTTATCACGCCGGGAAAGGGAGTGACGCAGAGCGGCAAGCCGCTGCCGGTGATCAAGATAGTCCGGTCAAGCGGTGATAAGCATCGCTTTAACGTAGCTGACCGCGACGCGTACACGGGCGTAACTGCATACTGGCTTGATCTCAACTTTGGCAAAAAACCATCCACTACCGTGAAGAAAACTACCCGCAGGCGACGAACCAGCCAGGCCAAAAAGAAAGAGCCTGCATCCAGCAAAAAAGAGGGTGATTATCTGGCCGGGGCCGAAGGTAACGTTTTTGTTATCCGTAAAACCTTCAAGACGGAAAAGGCGGCAAAGCGTGCCGCTGCGGCTAAGTGGCGGGAGTTACAGCGCGGGGCGGCGACGTTCAGCATCACCCTGGCGCGTGGCCGCGCGGATTTGTACCCGGAACAGCCCGCCAGCGTCTACGGCTTTAAGTCCACGATCGACAGTGGGAACTGGACGATAACGCGGTGCGTTCACGATATTGGCGGGGGAGGGTTTACCACGTCGCTGGAACTGGAAGTAAAAATCGACGACTGGACAGCGGAGAGTGACGATTCAACGTCTTAAGCGTTATACTTGCGTTGATATTAACCAGTCCTGAAAGGAGGCCCGCGTATGGCAATGCGCTGTCCTCGCTGCCGTGCAATAGCAAAAACCAGAACCAGCGTTGAGCTGAGTTTGCTTGTACGGCGCAGCTATCACCAGTGTCAAAATATGTTGTGCGGGTACTGTTTCACCAGCATGACGGAAATAGACGGTTCACTAAACCAGACCCAGCCAGCGCACGGCGCGATGGTGCCAAAAGAAGCTTTTCCACGAAGTCACCACGGCGAAGATCAGTTATCGCTGGCACTCTAAAATAACCCGCCTATATGGCGGGTTAATTTTTATTTATTCAAACAAAATCAACTGATAGGCTTTATGGCGGTTATGTAACCATGTCTATGGAGTTTAGGAAAATGGCATTAGTAAACTGCCCGGAATGCAGTAAAGAAATTAGTGATTCAGCGTTTAAATGCCCGTCTTGCGGCCATCAGGTCAGAAAGCCGAAGCGCTCATTTTTTGGCAAGATCGTTAAGTGGATATTTATCCTGTTTAACATCTTTATGATCTATTGCATTTTTGCCGGGGCTGGCGGCAGTAGTGACGTTATCAATAACGCAGCCTCAGACGCAGAACGGGCCGGAGCCGCAATTGGTACGGGGCTGGGGATGATGATGCTGGGAACCATCTGGGTTATTGGCGATATCATTATCGGAATGTTTGTTTTCTTTACTCGCCCGAAATCATGAAAGGTAATGGTATGAAAAAGATAATCATTGCTATGGCGCTTTGCTCTTCTGCTTTATCAACAGCGTATGCAGTAGAACCAGTTAAAACCGATATTAACAATGACGCATTAATGAAATGCCAATCCGAGGCAAAAAGTGATGCGCGTTTAGCTTGTTACGATAAGGTTCTTCCACCGAAAGTAGCCGAAGAGGCTAAGCCAGTAGTAGGTGTTGGAAAATGGCAGGTATCCACGAAAACTTCACCCGTGGATGATTCAGAGAACGTTTATGTTAGCCTTTCTGCTAATGATTCTTTCCGGTCGCAGTTTGGGGAGTCGATCACTCCAAGTCTTTACATCACTTGCCGCGAGAAAAAAACAGAACTTTTCCTCAATTGGGATACCTATCTTGGGTTGAACGAAACACAGATGTTATCTCGCTTGGATAAACAGAAGGCAAAAACGAAAACATGGGACATATCTAGCGATACCAAATCGGTATTTTATCGTGGCAATGTCATCGAGTTCGTCAAGGCGCTGAGCCAGGCTAACTCAATGTTTACTCAGATCACGCCTTACAATGAAAGTCCCGTGAGTGCGACATTTGATATTGCTGGTCTGTCAGAGGCATTGAAGCCACTTCAAAAAGCGTGTGGATGGAAGTAATGCGGTGTGCAGCCCCGTAATGCACGGGGCTTTTTTTGTCGAAGTGTAGTCAAAATGTAGACGAAGATTAGAATAAATCCTTTTATTCCATTGTGTTACTGGCTGGATTTCTTCACCATCCCTGTCTTCCCCCACATGATGTGGGGGTTTTTTTTGCCCATCGTTCAGGTTTGTTAACGCTTTATTCATCCTTTCACTCCACCACCATCCGTTATACTAGCGCCATGGCATGACAGGAGTGTTTATGAATCAATCCTATGGACGGCTGGTAAGCCGGGCCG
>OKWS01000139.1_pt1 | contig 32298 bp, 26 predicted proteins | sample 1607061 | NCBI WGS metagenome assembly OKWS01 (sample SAMN07501040, study PRJEB24779) | human gut metagenome | isolation source: stool | host: human infant | place: USA: Pittsburgh, PA | reverse complement strand
GCTAAGAATTTATAATTATTACTCCGAAGATATTACTAAAGCTTCGAAACTTGCTACGCTTCGAACAGTCTCAGCTTCTTAACGTAATATCTTCTCCGTAATAATTTAAATTCTAAAGCTCATCTAGATATTCTCTTCATATTGTTTGTAAGGTTTATACTTATTTAAATACAGCTAATAGATTTTGGGAAGTTTTAAAGAAGTTTCTTAAAACACTAGATATATTAATAAAGTAATAAAGAAAGGTTCAAAGTAATAAAAAAATGCTTTGAACTCTATTTTTTTACCTAAAAAACTTATTTCACTAAAATTTATAAATGTGGTATAATGCTCGACAGAAGAAATGACTAGATGGAAAAGAGGAATAGAGAGAATGATAAAAAGTATAAAAAAGAATTTAAAACCTAAGATTCTTATAAGTAATTTAATCTTGATAATTGGTATAGTTATCTTTGTTACTTTATATGGAGCTGTCTTTGGAAGTGCTAATAGTCTTATAGGGGTATGCGCCATAACTGCAATGCTTATGTTTGTAGATGTTCATTTAAGTTTGAAATTAAATGAGGCTATTATAACTACAGTATTATCCTTTGTTCTTATGGGAGTTTCAAGTCAAATAGCTTCAATAAATCCATTTTTAGGATTTGTAGTAAATTTCATAAGCATATTTGTAGTTTCATATTTAGTTACTAATGCTATGGAAACAAAGGCATATTTACCTTTTATACTTTGTTATGTATTTATAGAAGGAACTCCTATTACATGGAGTGAATTGCCAAGAAGACTTATAGCATTATTTGTTGGAGGAGCATTAATAGCTTTAGTTTATTATTTCAGTCATAGAAAAAAAGATGACTCTGATCATATGAATATAAGTGAAATGATAAAAACTATGAATAAAAATACCCTTCAATTTAACTTTTCACTAAGAATGGCACTGGCTGTATCCATAGCTATGTTACTTGGAAGCATACTTGGTTTTCAAAAATCAATGTGGATAAGCATTACTGCAATGTCAATAACTCAACCACATTTTGATGATACTAAGACTAGGGTTAAGGAAAGATTCTTTGGTACTTTAATAGGATCAGCAATATTTGTATTAATATTTGTTTATCTTGTACCACAACAGTTTAGTAGTATAGTTTTACTTATCCTAAGTTATATTTACACATTCATCAAGGAATATAAGATAAAGATGATATTCATAACCATGAGTTCTTTAGGGGCTGCAATGATTTTATTCCAACCAGGAGTTTCAGTACCTATGAGAATAGCTTTTATAGTAATGGGAATAGGTATAGCTTTAGTAGTAAATAAAGTTATCTATGGAAGACTAAAATTAGAGGAAAGCAATGAAGAATTAGATGAGACTATTAAAGATATAGATAAAGTAAATGATGAATTTTAGAGTAAATATACTATGTTAGAATTAGAGCTTTATAGAGCCAATTAAAGAGTATAAAGTTTAATTTTAGAAGAAGTATATTGTATTGATTAAAGTATATAAAATTAGTTTTTAAGAAAAGTATATTAAATATGCTTAAGCTAAATATCCATAATAATTAAAAATATATATTAAATTATTAAGAGGCTTGTACCAAAGTTACTCCTTAATAAAATTTATAGATTCCTAAAGAGAGATAATATATCACTTTTTATATTTAAAAATAATATAGAAGATTTTATATTAATTAGTTTAAGGAAGAGGTTTATAAGTTTTATAGTGAGTTTTGGTACAAGCCATTTTTTATTAGATTTTTAATAATATATATAAGGTTTAAATAAAGTTTTAAATAATAACAATAGAGCTTTAAAAAAGTTTTAGAGATATAGTTAAATGAAAAAATTGAATTTAAAGGAAGTTATAATATTTTTTATATAATTTATAAATAAAAAATTTCTACAGTATTAAAGATTTAAACTAAATATAAACTTTATTTAAAAAGTCTAGTGTAATTTAAAAAATAAAATGAAAAAGTTAAATTTAAGTATAAACGTGTTGTAAATTGTAAAATGAATTAAATTTACCTAAATATTATGATTTGATAATATGAAAATATATTTCAATAGGGAATAAAATATATGAAATAAAAATAAGATTAAGTGTATTTAAAAGGAAAGTTTATTAGAGAATAATAGGTTTTCAATAAAATAATATTAATAGTAGGTGGAATTATGAGTTTATGTAAAGGAACAGTTAAAATTGGGAAAAAAAATCTTAAGAAGGGAACTAATAAGTATTTTTTTAAGAGATATTTAAAAAAGAACTATGAGTTTACAGTTTCAGAATTTAAGGATAGAAATAAATTTGAACTTTTAGAGCCTGTTAATGTAGAGGGGTTAGATTTTTTAGTTGATGTGGAGTTTAAGGGAATTAGAACTAAGGAAATAGATCTTAGAAGCATTGATAACTTAGAAAAATATCAATTTGAGAGATATGAACAGTGGGTTTCTAACAATTTAGGAATTTCCTTAGAAAATAGCAAGTGGAAAAACAAAAAGTTTAATTGGGGAATTTTAAGTGTAAAGCTTTCAAAGACAGTAAAAGAGGATTTAGGATGTATAACAATAAAAGTTGTATACAAGTAATGATTTATGTTAAATGATTTAAATTAATAATATTTTTTTTTATAAATAAATTAATATAATAAAATGCTTTAAAATTTATAAAAAACAAAGTTAACAAAAAGTTCATAAATATGAGTATTGTTGAAAAAAGTCAAATGTATTATTTGTCAAAATGTGATTTTATAAGAAATAAGTAGAAGTATTTGGGAATGAAAACTTTTTAGTTTGAAAAAAATGTTATTTTTAATAGAAAATAAGCTATATTTTTCAATATAACTAATTTACAAATAAAGTATATACAAATTTAAGCATTTTTTTGAGAAATATTTTAATTATTTTAAAAATGCAAAGGATATTGGTTTAAAAATAATTCATTAAAATAGGAAAAAAAGAAAAAATAGAAATTACAGGGGGCTTTATGAAAGAAAGATTTTAGTATATTATAGTTAGGTGAGATTAATTTGTTAAAATAAAAAACTAAATAGAGTAATAGGAGGGTTCATGGAAGAAAATAATATAAGCTTACAAGAATTTATTTATGATTTGAAAAGAAGATGGAAACTAATAGTATTAATAACTATAGCTACTACTTTAGTTTCAGCAATATTAAGTTTTTTTGTTATAAAACCACAATATGAAGCAAAAACTAAGCTTTTCATTGGTAAGCAGGAGTTAGAAGGAAGTACTTATAGTAGTAGTGATATTTCTATGTATCAACAATTAGTGAAAACTTATGCAGAACTTGTAAAGACTTCAGATTTAGTTAATAAGGCAGTTAGAAATGCTAATTTAGATTTGAATCAGAATGAAATAAAGGGAATTTTAAATAATCTTAATGCTAATCCAAGTTCTGATACTCAAATATTAGAATTAAGCTTTATAGGTAAAGATCCACAGATGACTTTAAAAGTAATAGAGGCCATAACAGATGAATTTATTTCAGAATCTAAGGAGCTTATTCCAAATGGAAATGTTCAAGTTATACAAAAACCTCAATTACCAGAAAGTCCAATAAATACAAATAAAAAACGTAATATAATTATTGCCTTTGTATTAGGAATAGTTATAGGAATAGGATTAGCACTTTTACTTGAATGTTTAGATAATACATTTAAATCAAGAGAAGAACTAGAAAAAACTTTAGGATTACCTATAATAGGGAATATTCCCGATCATGATAATATAGGGAGATAGAAGGAGAAGTGGTATTTATGTTAGAAAATAATTCAAAAACGATTGTAGCTGAAAGTTATAGAACTTTAAGAACAAATATACAATACTCTTCCTTTGATAAGCCTATTAAATCTATTGTTATTACTAGTTCTGAGCCTGGCGAAGGAAAGTCAACAACAAGTTCTAATTTAGCTCTTTCTTTTGCACAGGAAGGGAAAAAAGTTATTCTTATAGATTGTGATTTAAGAAAACCTGTTTTACATAAAGAATTTCAAATTAGTAATTCTAGAGGATTATCAGAATTTTTAATTGGAAATGTTGAATTTTCTAAGGTGGTTTACAAACATGAATCAGGACTTCATGTATTGCCTTCAGGATTAGTTCCTCCAAATCCAGCTGAGATGTTAGCTTCAATGGCTATGGAGCATCTTTTAACTCAATTAGAGGAAAAGTATGATTACATAATATTAGATACTCCTCCAGTAAATGCAGTAACGGACTCAAAAATACTTTCAACAAAGGTTGATGGAACTATACTTGTTGTAAAGTATGGATATACAAAGAAGGATGCTGTAATGGAGGCCGTAAAAGGATTAAGAGCAGTTAATGCTAATATAATAGGAACTGTATTTAACGGAGAGGAAAATAAAAGAGGAAAATACTATCATTATTATAAAAAAGATTAACACTAAATAAAACAACTTAACACTCCTAATAAGGAGTGTAAGTTGTTAATTTTAATGTAAAAAAACTGAAAAAAAGTAATAATATTTTAAGGGTTAAAGTGTTTACTTTATATAAATAAAAATAACTAAAGTAGTTAGTTAAGAAATTAATTTGCTTAAGGGGGAGTTAAGGAACGTGTCCAAAATAAGTAAAGTAAAAGGAATTTTATTAGTACTAATAGATATACTCCTTATAAATGTAGCTTATATTTTTAGTATGCTAGTTAGATTTGCCTTTAATGGACCAGTATTAGGAGATATTCCAGTAGAACAATGGAATCTTTATTTTAAATGGATGCCTATTATAGTGGTAATATATATTATTTTATTTGCATCATTTAAAATGTATAAAAGTCTTTGGAGTTTTGCTAGTTTAGATGAAGTAATGAAAGGCGTTGCGGCATGTATAGTAGGATGTTTAATAAATGTTATTATTATGCTTTTCTTAAATTCTAGGATTCCTATGATGGTAACTTTATCAGCAGGAATATTAACAATGGTACTTACTATTGGATTTAGACTTTCCTTTAGAATGTATAGAAGGCTTGTAATCTATGGAACATTAAAGGGTATTGAATCACAAAAAAATGTTTTAATAATTGGAGCTGGTTCCTGTGGAAGATTAGTTATTAATGAAATGAAAAGAGAGACAGGAGCTGGGTTTAAACCTATAGGAGTTATAGATGATGATAGAAGTAAGCTTGGAACTTATATAAATGGAGTAAAAGTTCTAGGAAATAGAAATGATATAAAAAATATTGTTGAAAATCAAAGAGTTGATTTGATTTTAATAGCTATAGCATCTATAACTTCTGATGAAAAGAAAAAAATTATAGAAGCCTGCCATGAAACTAAGGTTAAATTTAAAATAATGCCTGGAGTTTATGAAATGATAGGTGGTAAGGTTAACCTAACTAAGATGAGAGATGTTGATTTAAGAGATCTTTTAGGAAGAGAAGAGGTTAAGCTTAGCAAGGATGAAATAGCTAATTACATAAAAAATAAAAGAGTTTTAGTAACTGGTGGAGGGGGATCTATTGGTTCAGAACTTTGTAGACAAATAGCTAATTTTAATCCAAAGGAATTAATGATTTTAGATATTTATGAAAATAATGCTTATGATTTAGAAATGGAATTAAATAGAACACATCCAGAGCTTAAAAAGCAAGTAATCATAGCTTCTGTGAGGGATAAAGAAAAGTTAGATTCTATTTTTAGAAGTTTTAAACCACAAGTAGTATTCCATGCGGCAGCACATAAACATGTTCCTTTAATGGAGACAAGCCCTGGAGAGGCAATAAAAAATAATGCTGGTGGAACTTTAAACACTGCGGAGTGTGCAGATAAGTATGGAGTAGAAAAGTTTGTATTAATTTCAACAGATAAGGCTGTTAACCCAACTAATGTAATGGGAGCAACTAAGAGAATGTGTGAAATGATAATACAAGCTATAAATAAAAAAAGTAAAACAGATTTTGTTGCCGTTAGATTTGGAAATGTTCTTGGAAGCAATGGTTCAGTAATTCCTCTATTTAAAAAGCAAATAGCTGAGGGAGGACCAGTTACCTTAACTAATAAGTATATAACAAGATATTTTATGCTTATTCCAGAAGCGGCTCAGTTAGTTCTTCAAGCAGGAGCATATGCTAAGGGAGGAGAAATCTTTGTCTTAGATATGGGTAAACCAGTTAAAATATATGATTTAGCAAAGAATTTAATAAAGCTTTCAGGATATGAACCTTTTGAAGATATAGATATTAAAATAGTCGGATTAAGACCTGGAGAAAAGCTTTATGAAGAGCTTCTTATGGATGAAGAAGGATTAACAGAAACAAAGCATGAGAAGATTTTCATCGGAAAACCTGGGGATTTTGATTTTGAGGATATAAAAACAAATATAGAAGAACTTATTAATATAAGTAGATTTGGGACAGGTGATGATATAAGAGATAAAATAGAAGAATTTGTTCCAACATACAATAGATTAGATAAAAAAGAGAAAAACGAAGTGGATTCTTCTAAATTAGAAGTAGCAACTACTTTATAGATTAATTAGATATGGAGTGATAAAAGTGTCAGAAGAAAATAAGAGAATTTATTTAGCATCTCCTCATATGGGAGGATTAGAAGAAGTATTTGTTAAGGAAGCTTTTGATACAAATTGGATAGCACCTTTAGGAGCAAATGTAGATGGTTTTGAAAAGGAATTATCAGAATATGTTGGAAGTAAGACTGGAGCTGCATTATCTTCAGGGACAGCAGCTATACATATGGCATTAAAGGCTGTTGGAGTTGAAAAAGGAGATAAGGTTTTTTGCTCAAGTTTAACATTTGCAGCAAGCTGTAATCCAATAATTTATGAAGGTGGAATTCCTGTATTTATAGATTCTGAACCAGAAAGCCATAATATGTCACCAGTTGCTTTAGAAAAAGCATTTAAAGATTATGAAGAAAAAGGAGAAATGCCTAAGGCTGTTATTGTTGTAAATCTTTATGGACAAAGCGCTGATATGGACAAAATTATGGAAATATGTAAAAAGTATAATGTTCTAATAATAGAGGATGCAGCAGAATCTTTAGGAGCCACTTATAAAGGAAAGAATAGTGGAACATTTGGAGAGTATGGAATATATTCATTTAATGGAAATAAGATAATAACTACTTCTGGTGGAGGTATGTTAGTTTCTAATAATGAAGAAGGAATAGCTAAAGTAAGATTTTGGAGCACACAGGCTAGAGATAAAGCTAGACACTATGAACACACAGAACTTGGTTATAACTATAGAATGAGTAATATAGTAGCAGGAATAGGAAGAGGACAACTTAGAGTTTTAGAAGATAGAATAGCTAAGAAAAAAGAAATTTTTGAAACTTATAAAGAAGCTTTTAAAAATATAGAAGATATAGAAATGATGCCAGTATGTGAGTATGGAGAGCCTAACTATTGGTTAACAACAATAACATTAAATGAAAATTCAAAGGTTAAACCACTTGATATTATATTAGCTTTAGAAAAAGAGAACATAGAATCAAGACCAATATGGAAACCAATGCATATACAACCTTATTATAAGGAATATGATTTCTATTCACATAATGATGAAGAAGAAATAAGTGTATCAGAAGATATATTCAATAGAGGCGTATGTTTACCATCTGATACAAAAATGACAAAGGAAGAGCAAGAAAGAGTTATAAAAATAATAAAAGCTTTATTTTAAAAGGAGATTTTTGAATGAATAAAAACATTCAATATTTTATAAAAAGAAATTTTGATATTATTGCATCTTTAGGAGGTTTAATAGTATTTTCACCGATTATAATAGTAGTTGCAATTTTAGTTAGAGTTAATCTTGGATCGCCTATATTATTTACTCAAGATAGAGTAGGAAAAAATAATAAAATATTCAAAATGATGAAGTTTAGAACTATGAAGGATGGAATTGACAAATATGGGAAATTACTTCCTGATAGTGAGAGACTAACTAATTTCGGAAAGATTCTAAGAAGTACAAGTTTAGATGAACTTCCAGAACTTATAAACATATTAAAAGGCGATATGAGTCTAATAGGACCAAGACCGCTTTTAATTGAATATCTTCCTTTATATAGTGAAGAACAAAAAAGAAGACATAATGTACTTCCAGGACTTACAGGATGGGCGCAAGTTAATGGAAGAAACTCGATTAGTTGGGGAGAAAAGTTCAAATTAGATGTTTATTATGTTAATAATTGGTCTTTAGGATTAGATTTAAAGATATTTTTCTTAACTTTTTATAAGTTATTTAATAGAGAAGGAATAAATCAGGATGGGGAATCTACTGTAGAAGATTTTAATGGCTTTAATTAGTTTAAAAATGGAGGTGATAAATAATGATTTCAAATTTAAAAACACCATGCTTCATAATTAATGAAAATGAATTGAAAAAGAATATAGATAATATGCATAGTTCATTAAGAAAAACATGGGGAAATTATATAATAGGATATTCTTATAAAACTAATTCTTTACCATGGATAATAAATTATTTGAAGGAAAATAGTGTGTATGCTGAGGTAGTTTCTGATTTAGAGTATAATTTAGCGAAGAAAATAAATTATGATAGTAAAAGAATAATATTTAATGGTCCTAATAAAGGAAAGAAAACTTTTATAAATGCATTAAAAGAAGGAGCTATTATTAATATAGATTCAAGTAGAGAAATAGATTGGTTAAGTGATGAAGAGTTTAATAAAGATATTAAAGTTGGTATAAGAGTTAATTTTGATTTAGAAAAGGAATGTCCAAATGAAACAGCTATGGGGTTAGACGGAGGAAGATTTGGTTTTAGTTTAGAAAATGGATCTTTTAATAAGGCTGTAAAAAGAATAAACAATATAAAAAATGTAAAAGTAGTAGGAATACATTTACATAATAGCACAAAAACTAGAAGTCTAAAAATATATAAAACACTAGCAAAAAAAGCTAATGAAATAGCTGATATGTTCGATTATGAATTAGAATATATAGATATAGGTGGTGGGTTTTTTGGTGGATTAGAAACAAAACCATCATACTATGAATATATGAAGACTATAGCAGATGAATTAAGCAAGAAGTTTGATAAAAACAAAACTAAGTTAATAGTTGAACCAGGTGCATCAATAATTGCTTCCCCTATAAGTTTTTTATGTGAAGTTATTGATGTAAAAGATACATATGCGAAGAGAATTGTAACTGTCAATGGCAGTAGAAATAACATTGATCCTTTAATGAGAAAAGAAAGTTATTTTTTAGATTTATTAATTGAAAAAGAAAGAAAAAGTGTAAAAGAACAAATCATATGTGGATATACATGTATGGAAAATGATAGATTATTAGCTATTAGAGATAATAATGAGCTATTAGTTGGAGACAAGTTGCTTTTTAATAAAGTTGGATCATATACAATGTGTCTATCTCCACTTTTTATAGAATATTTTCCAATAGTATACTTAGAAAATGATAAGAGTGAATTTATATGTGTTAGAGAAAAGTGGACAGTAGATGAATATATGCAAAAAAGTACTATTTAATAAACAAGAGGAGTAATTAAAATGAATTTTTTAATATTAAGTGCAGGGAGAAGAACTAAGTTAGTAGAATATTTTATGAAAGAATTTGAAGGATTTGGGAAAATAATAGCTACTGATTGTGATAGTTTAGCACCAGCATTATATGTTGCTGATAAGGGATATATAGTACCTAGAATAGATAGTAAAAATTACATAGATAAAATAAAAGAAATTTGTAAGATTGAAAATATTAAAGGCTTAATATCTTTAATAGATCCAGAATTGTCTTTAATATCTAAAAATGAAAGTGAATTTAGAAATATTGGAGTTACATGTTTTTTATCTTCATATAATGTTACTGAAATTTGTTTTGATAAATATAAGATGTTTAGATTTTTAGAAGAAAATTCTTTTAATACGGCTAAATCATATATAAATCTTGATGAATTTAAAGAGGATTATGAAAATAATAAAATAAAATTTCCTGTATTTATAAAACCGGTATGTGGAAGTGCTAGTATAGATATTAAAAAAGTAAATACTTTAGAAGAATTAGATTTTTTAATGAATAGATATGATAATTTAATTATTCAAGAATTTCTAGATGGTCAGGAACTTGGAATTGACGTATATACAGATATTATATCAGGAGAAGTTATATCAATATTTGCTAAAGAAAAGGTTAGAATGAGATCTGGTGAAACAGATAAATCTAAATCAATAAAATGTTATAAGTTATTTTCAATAATAAAAGATTTTGTTGAAAAGTTAGGAACTAAAGGGCCAATTGATATAGATGTTTTTAGAATTAATGGAGAATATTATATATCTGAGGTTAATCCAAGATTCGGAGGAGGTCATCCTCATGCTTATGAATGTGGTGAAAATTTTATGAAATTTATAAAAAATAATTTAGAAGGAAAAGAAAATAAGAGTAATATAGGGAATTATGTAGAAGATATTTATGTAATTAAGCATGATACATTAAGTGTAATAAATAAAAATGATTTAATTAAGTAAGTTGGTGTTATTAGCATGAAAAAGATACTTTATGTAAGCACTGTGTCTAGTACTATAAATTCATTTTTAGTTCCTCATATCAAAGCTTTAGTAGATAGAGGAGATTTAGTTGATTGTGCAGCTAATATAGATTATGAATTGAATATTGATATAGATAAAAAGTTACATGATATAGGTGTACGTTTTTTTAAATTACCATTTAGTAGAAACCCATTTAATATTGAAAATATAAAAGCATTTAAAATGTTAATTAAAATACAGCAAGAAGAAAATTATGATATAGTTCATTTACATACTCCAATAGCGAGCGCTTATGGAAGATTATTAAAAATAAAATTTCCTAATTTAAGAATAATATATACAGCTCATGGATTTCATTTTTATAAAGGAGCTTCATTAATAAACTGGGCAATATATTATCCTATTGAGAAATTTATGGCTAGATTTACAGATGACATAATAACTATGAATTTTGAAGATTACGAAATAGCAAAGAGATTTAAGTTTAAAAATATTCATAAATTAAATGGAGTTGGAATAGATTTAAAAAAATATAATTTGAATAATTTTAATAAGAATGAAGTTAGAACAGAACTAGGGTTAAAAGATGAGGATTTTGTTATTCTTATGATTGCAGAGGTTAATAAAAATAAAAATCATAAACAGATGGTTGATGCAATTGATATTCTTAGAAATAAGGGTATAAAAAATATAAAAGTTATTTGTGCAGGTGATGGAGTAATTTTTAATGAAGTTTGCAATTATATAAAAGAAAAGAAACTTGTAGATAACATAAAAATGATGGGATTTAGGACAGATATTAATAAACTTATTGTTGCTTGTGATATAGGAATTTTAATGAGTTATAGGGAAGGACTTCCAAGAAATATTATGGAACTTATGGCTTGTGGAAAACCTGTCATAGGAACAAACATAAGGGGAATAAGAGATCTGATAAAAAATGATGTGAATGGTTATTTAGTTAGAGTTAATGATATTCAAGATACATCTAATAAAATAGAAAGATTATATATTAATAAGAATGAAGTTAAACGTATGAGTCTAAAATCAATGGAATATATAAAAGAATATTCTATAAATAAGGTTATAGATTCTTTAAAGAAAGTATATTAATTTGGAGGAAGTATTGATGAAGTGTTTGCATGTGTTACCAATGAATACACTAAGTGGAGCAGAGAAGTTAGCATTAATTTTATGTAAAAATATGAATAAATATGAGCCTATAGTTGTTTGTGGAGGAGAACCTTTAAAAACTATTTTTGAAGAAAATGGAATAAAGAGTTATTCAATAAACTTTACAAAGAACATATTTAGAAATGCTAATTCTCTTAAGAAAATTATAAAAGAAAATAATATTGAAATTGTACATGCTCATGATAACAATGCTTCGATTAACTCTTATTTAACTAAGAGGTTATTTCGATTAAATTTTAAATTAATTTCACATATACATAATTGTTATCCATGGCTTGAAATTAATAGTATACAGAAAAAAATAGATAAAGTATTTAGAAAAAGATATAATCATAATATAGCATGTGGGAGTTTAGTTTATGACTATTATATAAAAAATACAGATTATGTTAATGATAAAAATATAACAATACTATCTAATGCAATTGATATTTGTGACATAAAAAAATATGTGAATAAAAATGATAATTTACGTGAAAAGTTCAATATTCCTGGAGATAAAATGATATTAGGATTTGTAGGTAGATTATCTGAACAAAAAGGAATAATACCATTTATAAGAGAAATTTCTTTTAACAAAGAAAAGTTCAAAGATTGTAAATTTTTACTTGTAGGTTCAGGTGAACAGGAAGATAAGGTTAAAAATTTAATAAAAGAATTGGATTTAGAAGATTTATTTATATTAACAGGATATCAAAAAAATATTTATAGATTTTATCCAATAATAGATATTCTATTTTTACCATCTCTCTATGAGGGATTACCTATGGTTATATTAGAAGCAATGAGTTTTGGTAAATCAATAGTTTCTATGGATGTTGGAAGTATAAACGAAGTTATAGAGAACAATGAAAATGGAATATTAGTAGAGTCAAATAATTTATCTGAATTTATTGAGCAACTTGATTTATTAAAGTCTAATAATCAAAAAATAGAAAAATTTAGAATTAATTCTATAAAAACAATTGAGAAAAATTATGATATAAAAATATATATAAATAAATTAAATAGTTTATATGATAGGATTTGCAAAAAAAATGGATAATGAATGTAGAAGGTTAATAAAGTCAGATTTATACAGATATATAGGAAAGTATACATTTAAAGACTTAGTGTTAAACTATTTTTTAAATGAAGGATTTAAATATATGTATAATCATAGAAAATGTAATTATTATAGAAAAAGAAATAAAATTAAATTTTTATTATATAGAATCAATTTGAATAGGTTGAAATATAAGTATGGTTATGAAATTTCAAGTAATGCTAAAATTGGTGAAGGATTCTATATTGGACACTTAGGACCTATTATAATAAATCCTAAAGCTAAGTTAGGGAAGAATATTAATATATCCAGTGGTGTTACAATAGGGCAACAAAATAGAGGAGATAAAAAAGGATATCCGACTATATGCGATAATGTATGGATTGGAGCAAATGCTATAATAGTTGGAAATATTAATATAGGAAAAAATGTTTTAATAGCTCCTGGAGCTTATATTAATTTTGATGTTCCAGATAATTCAATAGTAATAGGTAATCCAGGTATCGTTAAAGAGAATAAAAAAGCTACAGATGGATATTTACAATATAAGATTTAAATAGGAGATAAAAGTTTATGGAATTACAACTTACGATATTTACACCAACTTATAATAGGGCTTATACATTAGATAAATGTTATAAAAGTTTAAAAAATCAAACAAATAAAAATTTTAAATGGTTAATTATAGATGATGGCTCAATAGATAATACAAAGGAGTTAGTTGATTCGTGGATTAAAGAAGATGCAATAAAGATAAATTATATATACCAAATTAATCAAGGTATGCATGGGGCACATAATACAGCTTATGAAAATATAGATACTGAATTAAATGTATGCATTGATTCAGATGACTATATGCCTGAAGATGCAGTTGAAAATATACTTAGATTATGGAATGAAAATAAAAGAGAAGATTTAGCTGGGATAGTAGGTTTAGATGCTGATAATGATGGTAAAGTTATAGGTAGTAAGTTCCCTGAAAATTTAAAAGAATCTACTTTATTTGATTTGTATAATAAATATAAAGTTATTGGTGATAAAAAAATAGTTTATAGAACTGAATTAACTAAAAAATATCCATATCCAATTTTTGAAGGTGAGAAATATATTGGATTAGATTATAAATATGTTAAAATCGATAAAACACATAAACTTGCTTTATTCAACAAAATTTTATGTATAGTAGAATATTTGGAAGATGGATCATCAAAAAATATGTTAAGACAATATAGAAAAAATCCTAAAGGATTTGCTTTTTATAGGATTGAAAGTATGAAAAATCCAAGTGCTAGCTTAAAATTTAAATTTAAAGAAAATATTCACTATGTATCAAGTAGTTTAATAAGTAAAAATATAAATTTTATAAAAGAAAGTCCTAAAAAAATTCTTACTATTTTAGCTATACCTTGTGGATATTTACTATATAAATATATAATGAAAAATACTAAAGATATATAGTAATGATTAGGAGTTGATTATATTTGACTATTTTTTACACAACATTAATATTAGTTTTCTTTTTTTCATTATCATCAAGAATATTTTCTTATAAAAGTAGATATTTAGAATATATAGTTATTTTTATTTCGATTCTAGTTGTTGTATTAGTAGCCGGATTAAGATTAAATATAGGAGATACATATGCTTATATACAGCAATATAATTCATTAGGAACTTTTAATGGAGTTTTAGAAGGTAAGGATAAAGGTTTTACAATTTTTATTTTAATTTTATATAGAATATCAACAAGTCCTCAATTTATGATATTCGTAACATCATTAGTAACACAATTAGGAAATCTAATAACTTTAGCTAAATATAGAAGTTATTTTGAGTTGGAAACATATATGTATATTACATCAGGATATTTTTTAACTAGTATGAATGGAATTAGACAATCTTTAGTAGCAGCAGTAATGTTTTTCTTTACCAAGTATATAATAAATGGAAAATTTTTATCTTATTTAATAATTGTTTTAATAATGTCAACTATTCACGCTTCTGCATTAGTTATGATACCAGTATATTTTATAGTTAGAAATGAGGCATGGTCAAAAAAGACTACTATAATAATAGTAATAGCTTCCATTGGTTTTCTATTTTTTTATCAACTTGTACCGGCTTTAATGGATATAATAAGCAATAGTACATATAAAGAATATGAAAAAGATTTACTTACATCTGGTGGAGGCTCTAGTTTTATGAGAGTTTTAGTAAATTCAGTTCCTGTAGTTTTATCATATATATATAGAGATAAAATAAAAAAAATTTGGCCTGAAAGCAATATATTTATAAATATGTCTCTCTTAAATTTAATAATAATTTTATTTGCAACATATAATTGGATATTTGCAAGGTTTTCCATATATTTTGAATTATATAACTTCATTTTATTACCGTTCATAATTAAAAATTGTTTTCAAAAAAGAAAAGAGAGAAATTTAGTTTATTATTTATTTATAATTTGTTATTTTATTTTCTTTTATAGAGAACAAGTAATAGGAGGAGTTGGATTGGGATATAAAAGTTTATATTTTTAAAATATATAATTATAAATTAAAATTTTATATCAATTTATAAAATAATATATTATTTTAATGATATAAAATTTAAGATTAATAAAGACATTTTAAAATAATATTTGTAAGATGAAGGGTGATTTAAATTTGAATTTTGAAAATAAGATACCTAAAATCATTCATTATTGTTGGTTTGGAAAAGGTGAAAAGCCAAAAATAGTTGAAGAATGTATTAAAAGTTGGAATAAATATTTAAGTGATTATGAAATTATTGAATGGAATGAAAGTAATTTTGATATAAATAGCAATTTATATATCAAACAAGCTTATGAATCTAGAAAATATGCTTTTGTTAGTGACTATGTTAGAGTTTTTGCTTTATATAAATACGGAGGAATTTATTTGGATACGGATGTTGAAGTATTTAAAGATTTTAATGACTTATTAGATAATGAATCATTTTGGGGATTTGAGCAAGAAAATTATATAGCCACTAGTACAATTGGAGCAAGAAAAGGAAATAAAATAATAGGAGATTTTTTAAATTCATATAAAGATAAAAAATTTTATAAGGAAGATGGATCATTTGATGAATTAACTAATGTGGCAATAATAACAAGTATATTAAAAAAATATGGATTAATCCAAGATGGAAAGTATCAGGAGATATATGGATTAGCTACATTCTATCCACAAACATATTTTTCACCTTATGATTACATAAATTGTAGAAAAATAATAACAAACAATACGTATTGTATGCATCATTTTTATAAAAGTTGGCTTCCTATAGGTGTACGTATAAAAGGAAAAATAAAACTTGTAATCGCTAATATTATAGGAGGAGATAATATATTGAGATTAAGGAAGTTAATATCAAAATAATTAATTAGGAGATTAACATGAAAAATATATTAATTTCATCATTTGATATGGAGATAGGAGGAGTAGAAAGAAGTCTTATAAGTATGCTAAATAACTTTGATTATGAAAATTATAATGTTGATTTAATGTTGTATAGCCATACAGGAGACTTTATGGAATTACTACCAGATAAACCTAATTTATTAAAAGAAGATAAAGCTTATAAAACTTTTAGAATGTCTATAAAAGATGTATTTAAAAACAGAAAGATAGGAATAGGGTTAGCAAGAATTATAGCTAAGATTAATGCTAACTCGAAATCAGAAAGTGAATCAGGATATATTCAAATGCAATATATGTGGAAATATGCACTTCCATTTTTGCCAAATTCTAATAAAGAATATGATGTAGCAATAAGTTACTTATGGCCACATTATTACGTAGCTGAAAAAGTAAAAGCTAAAATAAAGATAGCTTGGATTCATACAGATTATTCAAATATTCATACAAATATAGAATTAGATTTAGATATGTGGAATAAGTTTGATTACATAATATCTATATCTGAAAAAGTTACAGAAGCTTTTATAAGTAAATATCATTCATTAAAAGATAAAATTATAGAAATTGAAAATATAACATCTCCAGAATTTATAAAAGAGATGAGCAATAAAGAACAAACTGAAATTATTAGCAGTAATGAATTTTTTAATATAGTTTCAGTTGGAAGATTATCTTATGCTAAGGGGTTTGACAATGCAATAAATGCTTTAAAAATACTTAATGAAAAAGGATTTAAAAATATTAAATGGTATTTAATTGGATATGGTGGAGATGAAGGCATGTTAAAAAATTTAATAAAGGAAAATAATTTAGAAGAAAATTTTATTTTATTAGGAAAGAAAATAAATCCATATCCATATATAAAAGCATGTGATTTATATGTACAACCTTCAAGATATGAAGGCAAAGCGGTAACTGTTAGTGAAGCTCAAATATTGGGAAAGCCAGTTATGATTACAAATTATACAACAGCAAAAAGCCAAGTGAATCATAATATTGATGGGTATATAACTGATTTATCTGTAGATGGAATTGCTAATGGAATTGAATTTTTATATAAAGATAAAGAGCTTATGAAAAGATTGTCAAAAAATTGTAGTAATTATTACTATGGAAATAGTAATGAATTACAAAAATTATATAAAATATTTTTTTAGGAGATTTTTAAATGGATAGAATAACTATTTTTGATACGAGTGTATGCAGCGAAAACTTAGGTGATGAAATAATAATGGATTGTGTAAAAAATGAATTAATGAAGTGTTTACCTAAAACATCATTTTTAAGAGTACCAACTCATGAAAAGATTAGTGAAATAAGTTATATTAGGATGAAAAAAAGTAGTTTGGGAATTGTTGGAGGAACTAATTTATTAGCTGCCAATATGAGATATCCTATAAATCAATGGAATATACATTTATGGAATGCAATGCATCTTAAAAATGTAATACTTATGGGAGTAGGAAGCCAAAATTACAATAATAAAGTTAATTTTTATACAAAAATGGTGTATAAAAAAGCTTTGAGTTCAAAATATTTACATTCTGTTAGAGATAATCACACTGAAAAACTTATGATTAAGATGGGGTTTAACAATGTTATAAATACAGGATGTCCAACTTTATGGTCACTAAATAAAGAATTATGTGAAAGTATACCAAGGCATAAGGCTAAAGATGTAGTATGTACTTTTACAGATTATAATAGAGACATTAAAAGAGATAAGTATTTATCTAAGATACTTTTTGAAAATTATCGAAATGTTTATTGTTGGATACAAGGAAGTGAGGATTATGAATATGTCAAATCAATTTCAAATAAATTTAAAATAATAGATCCTCATTTAGAGGAGTATGATAAAATATTAGAATCAGATTTAGAATTGGATTATATTGGAACGAGATTGCATGCAGGAATAAGAGCTATGCAAAAAAGAAGAAGAAGTATAATAATATCAATAGATAATAGAGCTAGAGAAATGGGGAAAGATTACAATTTAAATGTAATAGAAAGAGAAGATATAGAAAATTTAGAGGAATATTTGTTAAGTGAATTTAAAACGGATATAAAGTTAAATCTAGATAATATAAAAAAATGGAAAGAACAATTTAAAAAATAGGATGTTTAAAATGAAAAATATAAATTTTAAAGATGGATATATAAAATTAGATAAAATTAAGAAAACAAAAAATAGAGTAGATTATTTTTTTTCTGTTTCTGACTCCTTAAAAAAATTTATAAATAATAATAATATGTTTATAGAATATGATTATTATATTGAAGATATTCCTAATAGCATTCTTGTTGTTCCATTTATAGCTAATATTTTACCTTTAATTTGGGTTGTTAATGGTATATTATGGGTTGAAGAGGTGGATGAAAATTATTATAGATCTTTATTTAGAATAAGAAGTGCATATCAAGATATGTATCAAAATTGTGATTTAAAAGGTAATATAATTACTGCTAGAATTGTAAAAAATGAGTATAATATAGTAAGAGAATCTGCATTGCTTTTTAGTGGTGGATTAGATGCTATGACAACTAGTATTAGGATTAGTGATAAGAATCCATTATTAATAAACATATATGGATGGCATAAAGATAATATAATATATAATGAGGTCTTTGAATCAGACTTTAAAAATATATCAGAGTTTGCTATTAGAAATAATTTTGAAAGAACATTTATTCAATCAAATTTTGCTACCATTGTAAATTCTGAATATTTTAATAAAATTTATACAAAAAAATTAAATGATTCGTGGTGGCATGGTCTACAACATGGAATATCTTTTATTGGACATGCGATTCCAATTGCATATAAATTTAAGATTAAAGATATATATATAGCTAGTTCATTCTCTATAGGTGGGAAAAGATATTCTTGTTCATCAGATCCAGCTGTAGATATAGAAACAAAATATGCTTCAGGTAGTGTTGTACATGATGGATTTGAATTAAAAAGACAAGATAAAGTTGCTTTAGTGGTAAAGAAACAGAAAGAAATTAATAGTATTTATCCATTAAGAGTATGTTCATTTAATGATAAAAATTGTTGTAAATGTGAGAAATGTTTTAGAACTATTCTAGGATTAATTGCAGAAGGTATAGATAAGGAAGGGTTAAAGTTATTTGGATTTTATATTGAGAAAGATTTAAAAGTTCATTTTGAAGAGATAATGAAAAATAGTATCCAATTTTGGGGGGTAGAAAGAGAACTTTTAGTTCATTGGCCAAACATAAAGAAAAGAATTTTTGAAAATGAAGATAATATTTCTGAAAAGGAATTTATAGACTGGTTCTTAAATTATGATTTTCTAAGGGAAAGAAAAAAAGCAATATTTAAATATAGAGTTTTAAATTGGAGAAAAATTTTGAAGAGAAAGGTACTAAGTAAAAAATGAGAGTTGAAAATTCTATAAGAAATATTATATTTGGTATTGGTAGTCAGCTAATAAGTACAATTCTGGCCTTTTTTACAAGGACTGTATTTATATATGTTTTAGGAAAACAATATTTAGGGATAGAAGGATTGTTAACTAATGTACTATCTCTTTTATCTCTTGCTAATTTAGGATTTGAATCTGCAATTATTTTTAGTCTTTACAAACCTTTAAGAGAGAATAGAGAAGATGAGATAAAATCATATATGTGTTTGTATAAAAAAATATATACAATAGTTGGAATTACTACTTTTATATTAGGAACATTAATTATTCCAATCTTACCAAGTTTGATAAATGGAGATATAAATATAAAAGAGAATATAAATGTTATTTATTTCATGTTTCTTATAAATGGAAGTATTTCATATTTTTACATATATAAGCAATCTATATTAATAGCAAATCAGCAAAATTATATAATTTCAAAAGTTCATACTTATTTTTTAATTATATCAAATGTATTGCAAATTATAACTTTAATAATATTTAAAGCATATATACCTGTTTTAACAATACAATTGATATTTAGAATAATTGAGAATATAACTATATCTAAATTTGCTGAGAAAGAATTTCCTTTTTTAAAAGATTCAAGTAAATATATAGAATTGAGCTCAAGTAAAAAAAGAAATTTATATAAAAATGTTTATTCTATGCTTTTATATAAAATAAGTGGTTTAATAATAAATAGTACAGATAATTTAGTTATATCTTATTTTTTAGGCGTGATATATGTTGGAATATATTCAAATTATTTAATGATTGTAGATATGATAAAAGTGTTTGTTAATTATCTATTCTTTCCTATAACTGCTAGTGTTGGCAATTTAGTGTCTTCTAAAGAGGAAGAAAAAAAGAAGTTTATGTATAATCAGATATTTTTCACATCTTTTTGGATATATGGATTTTGTGCTATTTCACTATATATATTATTAAATGATTTTATAAATATATGGATAGGTAAATCTTATTTACTAGATAAAATTACAGTTTTGGTTATAGTTATTAATTTTTACACAGCAGGAATGCAGTGTGCTTCTACAATGTACAGGGATACTACTGGAATGTTTAGTATAGGAAAGTATAGACCTTTGATAGCAGCTATAATAAATTTAATTATTTCAGTTTTATTAGCACCAAGTTTAAAAATTATAGGGGTATTAATGGGAACTATAATTAGTAGAATATGTGTATACTTTTGGATGGATCCATATATTATTTATAAACACGTTTTTAATGAATCTTGTTTAAAATATTTTAAAAAATATTTTAGTTATACATTTTTAATATTATTAATAGGTATAATTACTGGTAAAATAAGCGATTATCTATTTTTAAATAATATGTATTTAAATTTTTTTATTAAAATATTAATTTGTGCTAGTGTACCTAATATTTTATTGTGGATTATCTTTAAAAATAATAAACATTACTTATATATAAAGGATATAATAAATAGTTTTATTAAAAATGGTGTCAGTATAAAATAGTAGACATATTTTATTGAACTAGGTTAAATAGTATTTAATTTAAAGAAATAGCTACTATTAAAGAGAAAAGTGAATATTATATAGAACAAGCTTTAGCTAAAAAGATATTGAAATATTTGTTTTAATTTTAGGAGTAGGAGTGAATATCCAGGGAGTTTTAAAACTTTTATAGCTATAGATCCAGCATATAGAAGCATGGTGCTTTCTACTACATATATATTATTAGTTTTAGTATTATAATATATAAATAAAGTTATTAAAAAATACAATCTTGTAATAATAGCAATACTTTCTTTTTGTATATTTTATTGTATATATACAAAGGGTTGAGGGTCTTATAGTTAGTAATAATGAATTTATAAATTATTTATTAATACAAGCTACCTTGTTTGGGACTTCAGTATTTTTTTATATAATTGAATGTATATTTGCAAATAGAAAAGTATATTTAAAATTAAATATAATATTTAATAAATTAAAGTTTAAGAATTTAGTAGCTATTAATTTTATGGCTTTAATGATAATAGTTTTTTGTAGCAGTATTTATAGGGATTGAATTTATAATTTTATTTAACTTTATTGAAAATTCAACGTGGTTAAATAGTATTTTGTATTTTTTAAGTAAACATTCAACCAATATGTGCTTAACACATATATTTTTCTATATGATATACTTTAAAAGGCTAGTATTTGCACCAAAGTACTCAATATTAAGTTTTATTTGATTAGTAGTACTATGTGTCATAACATCATACTGTATAAATATATCGTATAAATAAATAGTTAAGATTATAGATATAAAATTAAATTAGAACAGAATTTTATTATGAGGAGAAATCAAGTGTTTTATATAGGATTAAATACCTAATTTTATTTCATTAATATAAGATAAAATGGTTGAATATCTAGAAATAGATTCTTTTAAGTAATATTATTAGAATACTTTTTCGTTACAAGATACTAGAAGAGTTATATGATTCACTTTACAAGCTAATTGTATTCTTAATTTCTATTGAACTTGAAAATATTGGAGATATTTATGAAAAAAAGAAAAAATATAATTTTAATTGGTTTAATTATTTTATTTATATTAGGAATAGGTATATTTTTTATCTATTCAAAATTTAATGAATCTAAAATTGAAACATATGTGAATATAAATAAAAATGAAGTACCATATCTATCTACTTATTACATAAAACCTATTGTAAAGCCAGGAGAAAATGTAATATTAGATTTTTATATTAGTGATTATAATCATAAAAGTTATACTGAAGAAAATCTATCTGATAGGTACACCGTAACAGTAAAAGTTGATGGAAAGAAAGATATTATAAAAAAGAACTTAAAAGCAGGAGACAACTCTATTAATATTGGTAGATTTAAAGAAATAGGAGAACAAAAGTTTTCTATTATTTGTACTGATCAATATGGCAGGAATTCTCATGAATTGTTTAACTATTTTTTAGTTAGAGATGAACCGACTGTTAAAGAATATTCTATGACAGAAAATGATTTGATTTTATATAATATAAATAATAATGACAATAAAGAAAATGGAAAAAATACTCGTGAAGGATTACAAAAATTATTAGATAATAAAAAAGCTGAAGGATATAATAAGCTTAAATTACTACCTGGAATCTATAGGATTGATCATACTGGAACCATTTTTATTCCAACTGAATTTACATTAGACTTAAATCAATCTACTATAAGATTAAACGGGTTTACCGGTGATAGAGCATTAATGATTGAACTTAATAATACATTTGATTCACATGTTATAAATGGAACCATAGAGGGAGACTATTATGAGCATGATTATAATAATTCTCCTAATAATTCTGAATGGGTTAATGGAATAGGTATTGGTGGAGAGAGTAAATACAGTTCTTTTGAAAATCTAGTTGTAAAAAATATAACTGGATATGGAGGAGGGAATGGTATTGCTAATTCTAGGGATGGAGATATTGGATACACATATTTTCCATATAAGGAAATAGGAGATACTTTTAAACTAGGTGATATAGACAGAAAAACTGGAAGTATAATTGAATCTAATAATAGAACAACTTCTGATTTTATAAATATTGAAGAATATTCTAAAGTAGGATATTTATCTATTAGTAGATATTTAGGTTATCAAGGGAATCCATGTGATACGTGGAATTTAGTATGTCACTTTTATGATAAAGATAAAAATTATATTAATTCTATAGATTCATATCAATATAGAAGAGTAGGGGTTCCGGATGATGCTAAATATATGAAAGTTACAATTTTAGGAGAAAATTATCCAAAAGATTTATCTATTCAATTATTTAGAGTTCCTACTCACTGTGCATTTAAAAATGTAAAATTTGAAAATTGCAGAGCTGTTGGACTTGCACAAGCTGCAATGAAAGATATGCTTGTTGAAAACTGTGAATTTACTAAATCTGGACAAGTATTAGCTAAATGTGCCTATGATGCTGAAGATGGTTGGGATATGATGCAAGATGTTACCTTTAGAGGATTAAATTTTTATGACAATCCGAACAATGATTTTCTAACTTGTGCAGGACATAATTTTATTGTTGAAAATATGAAAGATGGTAAAGTTTATTTTTGGGAAAGAACAAATTCTTATGTAGTAAGAAACTGTGAAAATTTAAAATCAACTACGTTAAGAAATTCTAGTAGAAAACAAACAGGATATGTTAGGTTTTATGATAATACAGTAAATTTAAATATAAGTATACTTAGTGAGAAAAATAATAACTGGCCTTTGGTGGTTAAAGATTCTAAAATAAATGGAAATGCTATGAATAGCCTTGGCATGGGGAAATATTTAAGATGCGATATTGGCAAAAGCTTATCTAATATTAATAATAATGAAACGGCTTTAGGAGAAGGTGAATTTATTGACTCATACATTCATGATAAAACTGGTGAAAATAGAGGTGGAATATATATAAATTGTAAATTGGAAAATATAGAAGGAAATATCCATAAAACTTTAAATGTAAGTAATAGTGTAATTAATAATATTAAATTTAATACTGGTACATCTGATTCATCATATATTTTTAAAGATTCTGAATTAAATAACTTTCAACTTAAATTTGGATATTGGAATCAAGGTGCTGTAACTGAATTTGAAAATTGTAAAATTAATAATGACGGTTATTTGATAGAGCTACCACATTATTCTATGAAGAAGCCAATAAGTTTAATTAACAATATAATAGAATCTAAGAGTAGTGAAGGTTTAATAAAGTTTTATGATGATAGAACTGGAGGATCAGCAGGTGAATTAGTGAAACAAAGTACTTTAACGTTAGAGGAGAATAAAATAACTCTTCCTAATTCAAAATATGTTATAGAAGGATTAAATGAAGATACGGTAAATAATATAAATATAATTGATAAAAATAATTCATTTAATAAAAGCTCTATATTATTAGTGGATAAAAAGGCTAAACAATCAAAAAATATATTTATAAACAATTAAGTTATTAATTTAAAAGTATAATAGTAATAAATAATATACTTTTAATTTTAGTATAAAATACTGAATAAGGTTTATCAATCCATATAAAATACTTAGATAAGGAAAGTATGTGGAGAGATTATCCTATTACAAACAAGAGTGATGCTAGAGAAAAAATATCAAATATATTGCACGTTTATATTGCACGTTGTTGGAAGTTTTACAGATGTTAATTTTGGTTATGAAATAAGTGAAATATTCGAATCTAACAGGAAAGATAAGAAAGAAGATTATCTTAAAGTTAAAAGATACAATTTGGGAAGAAATTTGTATAATCATCATGGAATATACTGCTAAGATGGATAAGTTATTTATTATTTAAGGGAAGGTGTTAGAATAACATCCTTAGAGAATTATGGTAATGGCGAAAAAGTTCATATATTATCAGAAATACAAAGTCCAAGAAAATATGATACTGAGGAAATAATAAGTAGAGCAAAGTCAAGATTATTTGAGTGTGAATATAATTCAATAAATAATAATTGTGAAAATTTTGTACGATGGTGAAGAGATGGTAAAGAGTTTTGGAAATAAAAATTCAAATTATATAAAAAGTCATACTTTTGGTATGGCTTTTTATTATGTCAATATTTAAAGAAACTTAACATAATATTACAGCTTTTTCTCCCACTAAAGCATATTTAAATAGTGAAGAGGTTTTAATATGTATTTATTGTTAAAAAATAGAAAATCATTTGTTATTCTGTTGAAATGTAAATGTTTAAATGATAAGATAAATTTACAATAAATAACATAACTTTATATATTATGAAAAATAAAAAACTATTTAATTTAAAATTAAAAACATAACTAGGTATATTAATAGTTGTTTTAAAAATTCTGCATTTTAAGGGGGATAATTAGGTATGGCAGAAAAGAAGCAAAGATTTATTAATAAGACTGCTAGGGAACTTAGACTTTTAGGGGAAAAGGGAAATAAGGAAGCTTTAAATGAGTTAATTATTAGGGGTAAAAAGGGTGATAAGTGTGCTATGGCTGAGATTGTTTCTATTTATGAAGGATTAATTCATAAATACTCTACTAGGTTTTTTATTAATGGTTATGATGTTGATGATTTAAAGCAAATAGCTAGAAGTGTTATTATTGAATCCATAAGTAAATTTGATGGGGATCATGGTTCTGAGTTTATATTTTTTATTAGTACAAATGTTAAGAATAAACTTGGAACTATGTGTAAGAAGAAGGAGAATAGACTTGATTTTTCAAGTTTAGATAGTCCTATAGGGGAAGGTATTACTATTGGTGAGACAATTATGGATGATATTTCTATAGAGGATGAATATGTTGAAAGAGAAAAAATGAGAGCTTTCGTAAAAGCTTTAGCTAATATTTCAAAAAGCGATAGGGAATTTATACTTTATGTATACAAAGATAGAGGAAACTTTCAGAAATATTGCCAAGAGCATAGTCATATTACTACTTATTCAAAAGCAAGATGGAGAAAGGAAAGAATACTAAAAAAACTTAGGGAAGAAATGAAAAACTTTGAATAATATGATTTAACTATAAAGATCAAAGGAAAAAATTATAGGAGAAACTTAATATGGATAAGATTTTTATGAATTATTAAAATAGGCAATATCTTTTTTAGAAGAGAATTGTCTATTTTTATTTTTCTTTTAAATAAGAAGTGCTTTTTAATTAGTATTTTATCCATATATTAAAGAAATAATTTATATTAATAGTTTTTTGTAGTTTAATCTAAAACTTATGTTGATTTAAAATATGGGAGAATTAAATCTATAAGCTTTAAATTTATTATTAATATTACACTGTGAGTGCAATATGCCCATATAAATTAATTATAATTTAAATTAGAAATTAGTTTATATTTTAGTTTTAATTTTATTTATATTCTAGTTAGGAATTAAGATATTAGCTATTTTTATTTGGATTATGGAAGGTGAATTTATGAATAAGTTAAGAGAAAATGGAGTTTCATTACTAGAGCCAAAGAATAAGGGGGTTCTTACAGTAAACTTTAAGCACCCTATTTTAAAGGATTATAAGGGAAATAGAAGAGTTATAACTAAAAGTTTAGGTGCTGATGTAGGGAAGGATTATGAAGCAGCTAATAAGTTTCTTAATGAAATTAAGAGCATTATAAATAATAGTGAGTGTTATGAAAATTATTACGGCTTTTTAAAAAGCTTAGAAAAATATAGTGAGAAATCTATGAAAATTGTTTTTGATAATACTCATTTTATAGAAGAGTTTTATTATGATTCTAAAAAAAGTATTTTAGAAAAATTTATTGGAATTTCTCATAATAATATTAATAAGAAGTTAGAAGAGGAATTAAAAGAGTTTTTTAAACAAATTGAATTAGAACAATTTGAATTAAGGGAGAAATGCAATAAATCCTTTGAAATTTTTATAAGAGAGGAGATTAGGTCTAGATTTAACTTTGAATTTAAAAAGAAAATTCAGTTATTAGGTGGGAATTATGAATATAGAAAGAAATTAATTTCTAATCTTATTGGATCAAGTGGGGAGTTTAGTGAAGTATATAAAAATACTAATGAAGCAAAAGAAGATAAATTGGTAAATAAGTTTTTTAATAATATGGGAGCTCCAAATTTTGAAGTGATTTTTAAAAAGGATTCTAATAAGTTTAAATTTATTGGAACGCCATATTCTCAATGTATTATTAATAAAAAAGTAGAGCTTAAGAGGATTTTGGAAGAGTTTTTATTTAGGATAAATAGTTTGGATAATATTTTTCAATATAAAATTGAGTTTAGGGAAAGAAAAAGTGGAAAAAGTTATGTTTTTAATAATAATGAGTTTTTAGTTAAGGGGAATTTGATTCGTAATAATGATTTAGATAATTATCCTTTAGATAATATTGGAGAGCTAGCTTATATTTATTTTTATATAGGTTATAAAGAGAATTATAAAGAAAAATCTCAAGAAGAATTAAAATCAAAGTTTTTCTATATATTAGAGAGTCTTTTTAATGAGAAGTATAATCCTAATAGCAGCAATTTAATATTTAGTGATATAAGATTGGAAGGGAATTTTAGGGGAGAAGAAATTTTACATAATAAAGAGAATGATTTTATTTTAGCTGATTATAGTGGAAACATTAATGAGTTTAGAAATCAATTATTAAGTTATGAGACTAGGAAAAACTTGGCTAGTAGTGATGAGGTAATATGGCTTTTTAATATTGAAGAAGAGGCTTTTGAAAGAAATTTAGAAGTTTTAAAATACTTAATTATAAATGGATATTTAAATAAAACTAATATATATATTTATAAAAAATCTATTTATAAGGATTATTTTTCTTCTGAATTTGATAATAGTGAAAGTAATTTTATGAATGTATTAAATGAAAAAGAGGCATATCATATGCCTAATATTTTTAATTCTTTTTTGAAAGATAACTTTCAAAATTTATTTGAGGAATTAGGAGAGGAAGAGACTTCAATAATAATTAGGGGAAGGGAAGAATATTATTTGAATTTAATAATGGAGAGAGTAATATTTCCCTGTGATGAAGAGGAAAAGATATTAAGTAATAAGGGCGTAACAGAAAAAATAATAAATCAAAGTGAAGAAGTTTTAATAAATAAAATAAAAGAAAAAAGTTCCTTAATAAATGAGTATAAGCCATCTTATAAATATGGAAGATTAACAATCTTATCTTTAGGAATTAACAGAAAAGTTAAGAGAGAATTTATAAGAAGAGTAAGAGGAAGCTATGATAAGAATCTTAAAGAGTTTTCCTTAAGAATGGCTTATAACTTTGGAGGAAGAGAGTATAAAAGTCTATGTCCAGAGAGACTATTAGAAACTTCAATAAAAAATAGTATAAAGACCTTTTTATTAAGCCCATATAAAATAAGAAAGGATATAAATATTTTAGAATTTGAAAAATCCATAGAATATATTATGGAAAGTATAAGTGAGAAAATAATAGAAGAAGTCGAGATTTTAATAAGAGAAGATAACTTATTGAAATGGAAGGAAGCAGCAGAGCTTTTAAAAGATGATATTATAGAGGGAAGAAATTTAATAGAAGAGATAATAGAAGAGACATTTGTAGTAAGTAATGATATTTTTAGAGAAGATAGAGTATTAAAAATAATAAAAGAGGTATTAAAAAATAATAGTATATTTAAAGCAATAAAGGGAGAGTTTGCTATATAAATAGTATATAATTTGAATTTTTAAATAAATTTATGCTATAATTTAAGCTGTAATTTTTTGGTGAGGGAGAAGTGTTAATGAATATATTATTAACTGGTGGAATTGGCTATATAGGAAGTCATACAATAGTAGAATTATTAAGGGATGATAATAATTCTGTAGTTGTTATTGATAACTTAGTAAATAGTAGAAAAGAAGTTAAGGATACAGTTGAAAGAATAACAGGAAAGCATATAAAGTTTTATGAAGGCGATTTAGTAAATTTTGAAGATATAGATAAGGTTTTTAAAGATGAAAAAATAGATGCTGTTATACACTTTGCTTCTCTTAAGGCAGTAGGGGAATCAGTAGAAAAACCTTTAGAATATTATAATAACAATATTATTGGGACTTTAAATCTTTTAACAAGTATGAGAAATCATAATGTTAAGAAATTTATATTTAGTTCTTCAGCTACTGTTTATGGAGAAAGTGAAATAGTACCTGTACATGAAGGTCTTCAAGCAGGATTTGCAACAAATCCATATGGTAGATGCAAGGCTATGATAGAGGATATTTTAAGAGATTTATATATATCAGATAATTCATGGGATATTGTACTTCTTAGATACTTTAATCCAGTTGGAGCTCATGAAAGTGGATTAATTGGAGAATTACCTAATGGAATACCAAATAACCTTATGCCTTATGTTTCAAAGGTGGCTGATGGTGAGTTAGACTATGTAAGAGTATTTGGAGATGATTATAACACTCCAGATGGAACTGGTGTAAGGGATTATATACATGTTGTAGACTTAGCAAGAGGACATGTAGCAGCTATGAAAAAGTTAAAGGATGGTTCTGGGATTAGTACATATAATTTAGGAACTGGACAAGGATATTCTGTATTAGATATAATAAAAGCTTTTTCAAAGGCATCAGGTAAGGAAATACCTTATAAAATAGTAGATAGAAGAGCAGGAGATATTGCTATAAGTTTTGCAGATCCATCAAAGGCAGAAAAAGAACTTGGATGGAAGGCTGAGAAGAACTTAGAGGACATGTGCAAAGACTTCTGGAAATGGCAATGCGTTGGAATGAAAAACTTTAAATAAACTTAATATTAAAATTTTGATTTACAAGGGGATAAGAGGATGAATAATAAAATAAGAAAAGCTATAATACCAGCAGCAGGTCTTGGTACTAGATTTTTACCTGCAACAAAGGCTCAGCCTAAGGAGATGCTTCCAATAGTTGATAAGCCAACTATTCAATACATAATAGAGGAAGCTATAGCTTCAGGTATAGAGGAAATACTTGTTATTACAGGAAGAAGTAAAAAGGCTATTGAGGATCACTTTGACCGTAATGTAGAACTTGAAATGGAACTTGAAAAGTCAGGGAAAACTGAACTTTTAGATTTAGTTAGAGATATATCAGATATGGTTGATATCCATTATATAAGACAAAAAGAACCAAGAGGACTTGGACATGCTATCTACTGTGCTAAGACTTTCGTAGGGGATGAGCCTTTTGCCATATTACTTGGTGATGATGTAGTTTATAATGAAGAAAAGCCATGCTTAAAGCAATTAATTGATTGTTATAACGAATATAGAACTAGTGTATTAGGTGTTCAAACTGTTCCAGAGGAAAATGTTTCTAAATACGGAATAGTTAATGGAAAACACATTGAAGGTAGAGTTTATAAAGTAAAAGGCTTAGTTGAAAAGCCATCACCAGAAGAAGCACCTTCAAATGTTGCTATATTAGGAAGATATATAGTAACTCCAAGAATATTTGATATATTAGAAAACACAAAACCTGGTAAAGGTGGAGAAATTCAATTAACAGATGCACTTTTAGAGCTTATGAGCGAAGAAGCTATGTATGCTTATGACTTTGAAGGAAGAAGATATGATGTGGGAGATAAACTTGGATTCTTAGAAGCAACTGTTGAGTATGCTTTAAGAAGACCAGATCTTAGAGATGGGTTTATTGATTACTTAAGAGAATTATCTGCTACAGAAAATATTTTTACTGAAGCAAATGGTAAAGAAAAAAAGGATAAAGAAGAAGAGCTTGTAACAGAAGCTTAATTTTAGAAAGCTGTATCAAAATAACTCATAAATAAACTTAAAAATCCTAATTAATTTCATTTATTTTTTAGTTAGGTTTGTAAGAGGTTTAAGGAGTTTTGATACAGCTTATTTTTATATTAATTTGATTAAAATAAAAATAAAGAGGCTATACTTAATAAAGTAATATAAAGCTATTTATTTTATGAGGTTCTGATTTCTAAAGAATATAAGATTATATTAATTAATAATAGAAGTCTTTCTAGTATTAATACTGTATTTAGAAGTAAACATTAACTTAAATAATATATTAATTAAAATTTAGAATTAAAAGGAGAATTTATGATTATTATTTCCCAAAACACATTTTTAGTAGTAGGAATTATACTCTTTTGTTTATTTAGAGGAGCAATTAAAATTAAAGGAATAATTAAAGAAGAATACACATATAAGCAAATATATTCTAATGAAGAGTTTATCTTTGATTTATTTTGTATTTACTTAATTGGAGTTGCCTCTAAAGTTTACTTTCCACTTACCATAGCTTGGGGAAATAAGCTTTTTTATAATCCGCCAGAAGTTTGGCTTAGTCCTCTGTGGAGTATAAAGCAAATATACCATGAAGGGGGATTAGGAGGTGTTATTTATCAGCTAATAGGAAACTCAATTATGTTAAGTCCAATGGCATTTTTTCTTTGCTATTTTTACAGTATAGATGAAGAAAAATTAACTTTAGGAAAAGGGATTATAGATAAAATCAATAAAATTTTAGAAGGCTTTGAATTACATAATAAAAAGAAGCTTAAAGAAGATTCATATATACCTTCATTAAATACAGTGTTGAAATTCTGCTTTTTTATGTCTTTATTCATAGAGAGTTCCCAAGTTATATTATCTTTAGTTTTTCCTAATACAAAAAGATTTTTTGAAGTAAATGATCTTATGTGTAATACTTTAAGTGGAGTTTGGGGATATTATATTTATATTAAAGTTATTAAATTAGATATAATACCAAAAAAAATATTTAAGTTATAAAATAAAAAGTAATTTTTTTATGCCTTTGGCAAGAACACCCGTGATTTCAATCATGAGATGAATTGCCACGACATATGCTAAAAGCATAAACCGTCTAACACTTGCAAATAAGTTATATTTTCGTTTAAAATATTTGAAATATGTTAAATTAAATAATAATATAATTAAAGAGGTGGTAATAATGGCTCAAGTTAAGCAAGGTAGAGGTTATGTGTATTGTATTCAATATCATATAGTATGGTGTGTTAAATACAGAAGAAAAGTATTGTTTGGTGATGTGGATAAATCTCTTAAAGAAATAATATTAAAAATAGCAAATGATAA